>CESW01087468.1_pt1 | contig 10285 bp, 7 predicted proteins | sample 531171 | NCBI WGS metagenome assembly CESW01 (sample SAMEA2621859, study PRJEB7988) | marine metagenome | biome: marine biome (ENVO:00000447); feature: surface water layer (ENVO:00002042); material: "saline water (ENVO:00002010), including plankton (ENVO:xxxxxxxx)" | depth 5 m
CTTGAAGAAACCCGTTAATGTAAGTGATCTAGTTTTTGTCATTGCACCAAGAATCAATGCCGCAGGACGAATGAATCAAGGAATTAGTGCAGTAGAATTACTATTATCAAGAGATAAACAGGAGGTATTACCCTTGGCACGTTCCATAGAATTTTCTAATTTGGAACGCCGGTCTACAGATGAGCGAATTACAAAGGAAGCCCTTCAGCAAATTGAACTTGATGAAGCACAGGATAAGTCAAGTACAGTAGTCTATCACCCATCTTGGCATAAAGGAGTAATCGGTATTGTCGCCTCAAGATTGATAGATAAGTATCATCGCCCAACTGTGGTAATTACCAAATCAGATACCGTTTTGGCTGGTTCGGTTCGTTCGGTCAATGGATTTGACGTATATCAGGCTCTCGAAGCGTGTAAGGATCAAATGATTCAGTTTGGCGGGCATAAATATGCAGCTGGTCTAACGATGAAAGAAGAACAATTGGGGGCATTTAAAGAAGCTTTTGAACACGCTGTAGAGAGTCAAATTTTAGATTCTCAACTTAAGCCAGTCTTGCATTATGATGCTGAATTAAAATTTGACGCGATTACTTCTAAGTTCTATCGCATTTTGGCCCAAATGGCACCCTTTGGCCCCAAAAACGTAAAGCCTATTTTTGTAACACACAATTGTATTGATAAAGGTGGAAGTCGTCTAGTAGGGAATGATAAAAATCATTTAAAACTTCAAATCATTGATCCAACAGGTAAAGTTCTTCAGGGCATAGGCTTTGGTTTGGGTAGATATTATACGAAGATTAAGAAAAAGTATTCATTTTCTATTTTATATACTCTTGATGAAAACGAATTTAATTATATTAAAAGCTTACAACTTGTTGTAAAAGATATTCAATTTAAAGCATAAAAAATAATTAAAAGAAGAGGGTTTTCAGGCTATTACTATTCCTCGATTAGAAATCATGGTATAAATTTAAATTCCAAGTTCTTATAACTTTGAATCAAATTTTTGAAAGTAATTTCAAAGTAGATGGGTCATGAATATTTGTTTCTTTCCCCTCAATGTCGTTCAGTACCTTAATAGCCAATTGTTTACCAAGTTCAACTCCCCATTGATCATAACTATTTATATTCCAAATAACTCCCTGCACAAATATTTTATGCTCATAAAGTGCGATTAAAGCACCCAAGTTTTCAGGATTTAGTTGTTCTATTAAAATTGTGTTAGTAGGCTTATCCCCTAAAAAAATTTTAAAAGGGGCTAAATTCTTCTGATGCTTTTCTGCTAAACTTGAATTTTTAGCTTCAGCCATTACTTGAGCTTCACTTTTACCAGTCATTAATGCTTCTGTTTGGGCAATAAAATTTGCCAATAACTTATTTTGATGATCTTGATTTCCATTTAATGACCTTTTGAAACCAATAAAGTCAGCTGGAATAAGTTTTGTCCCTTGATGAATGAGTTGAAAAAAAGCATGTTGTGCATTCGTGCCTGAAGCCCCCCAGATGATCGTTCCTGTTTGATAAGCTAGGGGTTTTCCATCACGTCCTACATATTTACCATTACTTTCCATAATACCCTGTTGGAGATAAGCAGGAAGGCTTCTTAAATATTGAGTATAAGGTATTATAGCTTCACTTTCTGCACCAAAGAGATTATTGTACCAAATACTTAATAGTGCGAGTACGACTGGAATATTTTTTTGAAAGGGGGTTTGTTTAAAATGAAGATCCATTTTTCCAGCTCCGTATAGTAATTTTTTGAAATGATCGGGACCAACTGCCAAACAGATGCTTAAACCAACCGAACTCCAAAGTGAAAAACGCCCACCAACCCAGTCCTTCATTGGGAATATATTATTGGGATCAATTCCAAAAGCTTCTGCTTTTTTAAGATTGGTAGATACTGCAATAAAATGCTTTGCAATTTCACTCGCAGGCACACTGGATAAAAACCATTCTCTAATACTGTTTGCATTACTCAAGGTCTCCTGCGTGGTAAAGGTTTTAGAAACTATCACAAATAATGTAGTTTCTGTATTCAATCCTTTTAAAACCTCAATATGATGGTCTCCTTCTACATTTGAAACAAAACGGACCTCCAGATGATTTTGATAATGTGCTAGGGCTTCTACTACCATAGCAGGTCCAAGGTCAGAGCCACCAATTCCAATATTAACAATATGGGTTATGGATTTTCCAGTATGGCCTTTCCAATCCCCAGAGATAACCTGATCACAAAAAGCAAACATTTTTTTTTGGGCAGAATAAATCTCAGGGATTATGTCTTTTCCACCCACTAAAATAGGATCCTTTTTAAGGGATCGCAAAGCAGTGTGAAGTACAGCTCTATTTTCTGTCGAGTTTATTATTTCTCCTGAGAATTGGGCTTTTATAGCACGAGGGAGGCCACTTTCTGTAGCAAGATCAATTAATAATTCAAATCCTTTTCTGTCAATTTTATTTTTGGAAATATCTACATAAAAATCTTCCCAATCAAAACTGGTGAAATCTAATCTTTTGGAATCATTATCAAAATGATTTTTAATTGAGATTTGTTTGATTTTTTCGTAATGTTTTTTAAGTAAGCTCCAAGAAGGATTTCTTGTCAATATATTATAAGGGAAAATTTTTTTTTGCATTTTCTTTTTAATTTTGAATTACCGCAATTTCTGAATCCGATTGAGTTTCAAAAGCAATGCAATCTAATTTATTTTTGTACGGTTTAATATGCTGTACAAATTTAAGTTTTAATTCAGAAGCAATAGGTTTTGCTTCCGGGAGTTTTTGCTTGAAAGGATCTACTTGACGGCCATTTTTCCAAAACCTGTAACATACATGAGGACCTGAAGTACTTCCTGTCATTCCTACCCAGCCAATAACATCACCTTGTTGAACAAAATCCCCAGCTTTTACGTTTCTTTTTTTCATGTGCAAGTATTGGGTAGAATAAATACCATTATGTTTAATAGTAACAAAGTTTCCATTCCCTCTGGTATAGCTTGACTTAACTACCGTCCCATTAGCAGTAGAAAGAATAGGGGTTCCAATAGCTGCAGCAAAATCTGTCCCCTTATGGGGTCGAATCCGATTACCATAATAAGAAATCTTTCTTTTCAAGTTATATCTTGAGGAAATTTGGTTGAACTTTAATGGGCCTTGGAGAAAAGCACGTCTTAGACTTTTTGCATTATGATCAAAATAGTCTACAATTCCCTTTTTTTTATCCCTTATGTATTCGAAAGCGTACAAGGGTTTACCTTTGTGTTCAAAATAAGCAGCCTTGATACGTTCTACGCCAATTGAAATACTATCATCTACAAACTTTTCGGTGTAAACAATTTTAAAACGATCCCCTTTTTGTAGACGAAAAAAATCAATTGTCCATGCGTAAATATCGGATAAATAATAGGTTAGAGATTCATTAATTCCGCTATTTTGCATTGTTTCATACAAGGAACTTTCAATTATTCCAGAAGCTTCTAGTTCAACAACTCGAGAAGGCTTTGTCAACTCTTCGCCAAATAAACTACCTCGCAAATGAATTCTTTTATAACTTGAAACCTCAGGACGGTAAACAAAATACTCAGGAGAGGCAATAGAATCTTTACTGTAGAATAAAGAATAAGGTTTTCCAAGTATTAATCTTCCTATATCAACTTTTCCTTTTATGGCCTTAAGTACTTCATGTATCTGAGGATAATCAATACCATTTTCTTCTAAAATCTTCCCAAATGTATCCCCCCTTTTAATTTTAAACTCCTTTACAATATATTCATTTAGATCAATTCCATAATAGAGATTAGGAGTTGGGATCTTAACAATATTTTCCTTCACTATAGCTTCTTTTTCATTATTTTCTTTACATTCAAAGGCAAAAAAAAGAAGTAAAACTCCAAAAACTTTATGGAGGTTGGATTTTATATAAAGAGATTTGAAATAATTCATTTTATGTCATATAAAATATTCTAATCTACAACTATTTCAAAGGGGTACTTTAAATTTTTAAAGCTTTCAAGATCTGCCTTTATTGATCCAATCAGAATATCCGCTTGTAATCGAATAGGCAATCTATTATTATCATCAGAAATCCAAAGGGTGACGCTTTCCTGTTCTTTGAAAACTCTTCCAGATTGAACGACAGGACGAAATTTTAAACAATTGACTTTTCCAAATTTACTTTCTATTGTTTCTTTACCTAGATATTTTAATCTGAAAACATAATTTTCATTATCAAAAAACATGTTTATATCAAAAGCTTCGTTTACGGCTAATCCATTTTTAGGATAATAATTTCTTAAGAAATAAAAACAGGAAACTAGGTCGTGGACATTGGGTTCGATCGAGAAATCATTAGTTTCTTTCTTCTTTTTATCTAATACACTAGCAGTTTTTTGTTCGTGATCAAAATCGATTTCTATATTTTTAGTATATCCACCTTCGTTAATATTTCTGATAAATTTATATGGCGCCCCAGTTTTTTCATCAAAATAGCTTTCGTAGTAGTCTTCTACTTTAAAAAACCAGCGAGCTAATCCAGTTGTTTTACCAAAGCCAATTGCGTGAAAGACAGGTCGTTCCTTAATGGTATCCCGTTTTAAAGTAAAAGTAGCATAGCTTGCATTAAAGATCCCATAATGAAGTCTAAGCTGAAACCATTCCTCCTCTTGGAAGGATTCTAAAGAAGCTAAAGAGTCAAGGGGAATGCTCTGAGAAGTTCCTGCCCACCAAGAAAAAAGCATTACAAAGACGAAAATTTTAGACATCTCTCAAAGGTAAGAAAATCCAAAATGATGATATTAATTGACTTAATAATTAAGGATTTAATGCTTTGTAAATATCCCCCCCTTTTTTTGGCCCTAACAATTCGATTATTTCTTCTTGTGATACTTGTTTAATTCTTTTAATAGACTTGAAATGAGTGAAAAGCAGTTCCTTAGTTACAGGTCCAACTCCAATGATTCCATCTAATTCAGAACTTAAACTTAAGTTACTTCGTTTTTTTCTATGAAATGTGATTGCAAATCTGTGAGCTTCATCACGCAAATGTTGAAGAATTTTTAGGGTCTCAGACTTTTTATCCAGGTATAATGGAATGCTGTCATTAGGGAAATAAATTTCTTCAAGTCGTTTGGCAATTCCTAAGACGGATATTTTACCATTTAATCCAAGAAGATTCAAGCTTTTTACTGATGCAGAGAGCTGCCCTTTCCCCCCGTCAATCACAATTAATTCTGGAAGTGAGGCACCTTCTTCTACAAGTCTTTTATAGCGTCGAAATACAACTTCTTCCATAGATTTAAAATCATCAGGCCCATTTACAGTTTTGATATTATAATGTCGGTATTCTTTTTTATTTGGTTTCCCATTTTTAAAGACTACACAAGCAGCAACAGGATTAGATCCTTGAATATTGGAGTTATCAAAGCATTCAATATGGATAGGTTCTTTAGGCAACTTCAAATCAACTTTCATTTGATTCATAACACGCTTTAGATGACGTTCAGGGTCAATAATTTTCATTTGTTTGTAGCGGTCTATACGAAAATATTTGGCATTTCGAAGTGATAAATCTACTAGCTTCTTTTTATCTCCTTGTTTTGGTATGAAAACTTTGAGTTTTTCTCCAAGCGAAATATTATGAGACAAGAATAAAGTTTTTGATCTACTTGAAAAAAGTTGTCTAATATAAATTATGCCTAGCTGAAGAAGGTTCTCATTCTTTTCATCTAATTTCTTTTTAATTTCAATTGTGTGAGACCTTACAATGGCTCCAAAGGATACCTGTAGATAGTTAATGTATCCATGACTTTCATCAGAAATAATTGAAAAAACATCAACATTACTAATCTTTGGATTAACAATTGTTGATTTGGCCTGATAACTTTTTAGGGCTTTAATTTTTTCTTTTAAAACTTGGGCCTCCTCGAATTTTAATTCTTTTGAAAGAAGTTTCATTTCTTTTTGGAAATGATTAATACAAAAACCTAAATTTCCATTTATTAATTCTTTAATTGAAAGTTCATGTTTTTCAAATAAACTAATGGACGATTCTTTATTGTTAATTTTTAGAAGATGATTTAATTCTTGATTTAAAAATGGATAGGTTTCTTTAATTAATTGGATAAGAATTTTTAAATGCTTAACACTTGTATATGGACCAAAATATTCTTTAGATTTATCGATGATGCTTCTGGTAAAAAAAATTTTGGGTTTAGGGTATTTTTCCAGACAAATCCATGGATAACTTTTGTCATCCTTGAGGAGAATATTGTAACGAGGCTTATGTTTTTTGATTAAATTATTTTCAAGAAGAAGCGCATCCATTTCAGAGTGAACCACAATATGCTCTATCCTACAAATATTTTTTACTAATAAAGCAGTTTTTCTGTTGTCATGATTTTTTGTGAAATATGAATTAACTCGTTTTTTTAAGTTTTTAGCCTTTCCTATATAAATGATTTTTTCTTCCTTATTAAAAAATTGGTATACACCCTCAACTTCTGGAAGACTTTTTATTTGAATTTGAAGCTGCTCTGATTTCATAAAACGAAAATATTGATTTTCTTTGGTATTAAAATAGATGTCATAAGGATTTAGTGCAAATGAAGTATACGAAGTCAAAACTCAGAGAATTTTACTTAAAAAAACGGAAGGTATTATCTGAGGAGTCTCATGAGGAGTTAAGTTTTGCGATTGCAAATCAATGCCTACATCTACCTATTTGGAAACTCCAATATTTTCATTTGTTTTTACCTATCCTTCTAAAAGCTGAGGTTAACTCAACTCTTTTATTAACATTATTACAAGGGAGAGATAAAGATGTAATACTTCCTAAACTCAGAGGGGAATATGATTTGGATCATATTTTACTTACAGATAGTACTAGAATTGAAAATAATATATGGCAAATACCTGAGCCAAAAGACGGTATTATTTTTAACCCAAAACAACTCGATGTGGTTTTTATACCACTACTGATCTTTGATCTCAAAGGCTATCGTGTTGGCTATGGAAAAGGATTTTATGATCGGTTTTTGAGGGAATGCAAATCCGAAGTATTGAAAATTGGACTTTCCTTTTTTGACCCGATCGAAACTATTGAAGATGTTTATGTAGGGGATATTCAAATGGATTATTGTGTTTGTCCAAAAAAAATATATAATTTTTAATCATTATTTTTTGTAAATATTATTTTGTTAAATAAGATCAAAATACCTACCCCTGTACTAATAGAAGTATCGGCAATATTGAAGATGTATTGAAAAAAAAGAAAGTGTTCACCCCCTATCCATGGCATCCAATTAGGCCAATCCCATTCAAATAAAGGAAACTGAAGCATATCAACTACATGACCATAAAAAAGAGGTGCGTAACCTTTTTCTGGAAAAAGACTCGCAATAGCATTATGACTGTCTGAAAAAATTACACCATAAAATACAGAATCAATAATATTTCCTAGTGCACCAGCAAAAATTAATGCCAAAGCCCATTTAAGAAAAAGATGGTTTTGCTTTTGGATGGAACTCCATAACCAATAACCAAGGCCAGAAATAGCTACTATTCGAAATAAAGTGAGAATTAGCTTTGCTGTTTTTTCTGAAATAAAAGGTATAAAATCATTGAGCTTTGTCCCCATTGCCATTCCACTGTTTTCGACAAATAATAATTTAAAAACCCCCCAATCTAATATAGCAGGTTCACCATATGATGAAAGCGGATAATTTAGTTTAATATAAAACTTAGTGCCCTGATCTATAAATAATATGAAGGCTATAATAGTTACTGCTATACCAGTGGTAAAATATGTTTTTTTTGTTTTCAGAATCTAAGAGCTACTATTTCTGCATCTTTTTTGCCTCTATACTCAGTGTTGCGTGAGGTACTAGATACAAACGTTTTTTATTGATTAGTTTTCCTGTTACGCGACATATTCCGTATGTTTTATTTTCAATACGAACTAGAGCATTTTTTAAATCTCTTATAAATTTTTCTTGACGAATTGCCAATTGAGTGTTTGCTTCCTTGGACATTGTTTCTGAACCTTCTTCAAATGCTTTGAAAGTAGGTGCTGTATCATCTGTACCATTATTTCCATTATTCATGTATGCACTTCTCAAAAGCTCAAGATCCGCTTTGGCTTTATCAATTTTTTCTTCTATTAGACTTCTAAATTCTTTTAATTCATTATCGGCATATCTTGTTTTATTATTCATGACTTTAGTTTTTTGATTTGAATGATTGATTTAATTGTATCAAATTCCAGAGGAAACCCCTGCTCGACGTTTGCTTTGAAAATTAAGCTAGTTGCTAAAGTTTCTGACAATATATAACTTTTATTTTCTGAAACCGCAGCTTCTAACTTAGCATTTTCCTGTAAAAAAACTTCAATTTTATCAGTAACCTCTAAACCACTGTCCTTTCTGTGGTTTTGAATTCTATTCACCAGCTCTCTTGCCAATCCCTCTTTTATGAGCTCTGGGGTTAATGTCATGTCTAAGGCTACAGTTAAACCATCACTTTGCGCAACTTGCAAGCCTCCGATATCTTTGAATAAAATTTCCACATCGGTTTCTTCTATTTGAATTTTCTTACCATTGATATCAAGAGTAATATTTTTATCCTTTTCAAGATGTTGAATTTGCTCTGTACTTAGTTTTCTTATTGCTTGGGCTATTGATTTAATATCTTTTCCAAAACGGGGGCCAAGAGCTTTAAAGTTAGGTTTAATTTCTTTGACCAAAAGACTATTAGCTTCATCTAAAAGTTCAACCTCCTTGATATTGATTTCTCTTTTGAGTTGTAGACTAATTTTTTCAATTCGCTTTCGCTCAGCATCATTTTTTACTGGAACTAAAATTTTGTGTAAAGGTTGACGAACTTTTATTTGTTCCTTTTTACGCAGTGATAATGCAAGTGAGGTTATGGCTCTTGCAGTATTAATTTGTTGTTCTAATTCTGATTGAATCAACTCTTTTTTTATATTTGGAAAATCAGTTAGATGAACGGATTCTTTATTTGTAGTGAGATCTTGATATAGATGGTCCATATAAAATGGGGCAACAGGTGCAGCAAGCTTGCAAACAGTTATTAAGCATTCGTGTAGTGTTTGATAGGCCGAAATTTTATTTTGGCCATAGTCTCCTTTCCAAAAACGTCTTCTACAAAGTCGTACGTACCAATTGCTGAGTTTTTCTTGAACAAAATCTGAAATGGCTCTACTGGCTTTAGTAGGTTCGTAATCTTCATAGGCACCATCTACCACTTCAATAAGAGAGTTTAACTCTGAAAGAATCCATTGATCAAGCTCAGGCCTTTGAATGTAGGGAATGGCCACTTCTTTTTCAGGACTAAACCCGTCAATATTAGCATATAGGGTAAAAAAAGAATATGTATTGTAAAGTGTTCCAAAAAATTTACGGCGTACTTCGGCAATTCCATCTAAATCAAATTTTAAATTGTCCCAAGGGTTTGCATTTGAAATCATATACCAACGTGTAGCATCAGGGCCATAATGGTCTAATGTTTCAAATGGATCTATCGCATTACCCAATCTTTTTGACATTTTTTGTCCATTTTTATCTAATACTAAACCATTCGAAATAACATTCTTATATGCCTTTTCTTTAAAGACGAGAGTAGCTATGGCATGAAGAGTGTAAAACCAACCACGGGTTTGGTCTACTCCTTCTGCTATATAATCTGCAGGGAAACATTTTCGCTGATCTATTAATTCCTTATTTTCGAAGGGATAATGCCATTGGGCATAAGGCATGGAGCCAGAGTCAAACCAAACATCAATCAGGTCAGATTCTCTATACATTGGTTTACCATTGCTACTGCTCAGTATAAGTTTATCAACACTTTGTTTGTGGAGATCAACCTTATCATAGTTAGATTCTGAAAAATCATTTTGGTCAAAATTTTCTAAAGGATTATTATCCATTAGCCCTTTTGAAATAGATTCTTCAATTGCTTTTTTAAGCTCCTCAATAGACCCGATTACTCGAGTTTCTTTGTTATCTTCTGTTCGCCAAATGGGAAGAGGGATTCCCCAAAATCGTGATCTGGAAAGATTCCAATCATTTGCATTAGCAATCCAATTCCCAAAACGACCTTCGCCAGTAGATTGAGGTTTCCAGTTGATTTCTTTGTTCAGTGAAACCATTTCGTCTTTAATATTTTTTACTCTAATAAACCAAGAATCTAAAGGATAATATAGAATGGGTTTATCTGTTCTCCAGCAATTTGGATATGAGTGAACATATTTTTCAACCTTAAATGCCTT
>CESW01035298.1_pt1 | contig 10280 bp, 6 predicted proteins | sample 531171 | NCBI WGS metagenome assembly CESW01 (sample SAMEA2621859, study PRJEB7988) | marine metagenome | biome: marine biome (ENVO:00000447); feature: surface water layer (ENVO:00002042); material: "saline water (ENVO:00002010), including plankton (ENVO:xxxxxxxx)" | depth 5 m
ACTGCTGAGCGCATATTAGCATACGACGAATTCAAAAAGCCGTCGGATTGTTCATCTGAGCTAGTGAGGTCGACGACAATATTGCTACCCGATACTTTTACTTCTGCCCTTACGGTCACATCTATCCGCCCATGACCATCATCATCCAGAGTTGCCTCACCTCTATATACACCGTCAGGCCATTCTTTTATCACCTGCCGCGCCTGTTGTTCCGCACTATCCAATATGGATTCCACAGCTCCCAACACAACATCAGTCCCAAACTCCTCAACCAAAGCATTAACTCGTCGCTCGCCAACCCGAACTGAACCTATTTGAGCTGCCAAGTCTCCCTTAAAGTCTCTGGGGTGACGCGTATTGGTCGCAAGCATATCCAATATGTCTTGTCTAACTACTCCCTGGTCATACAATTTTATTGGGGTAATCCTTATCCCTTCTTGAAAAATAGACGTAGCTGTTGGATTGTAGGCACCATAGGTTGCTCCACCTATATCACTGTGATGCGCGCGATTAATGGTCCAAAAAAGAAGCTTGCCTGAAGAAAAAACCGGAACAAATGCCGTGACGTCGGGCAAATGACTTCCTCCAAAGTACGGATCATTCAATAAATAAACATCCCCCGGCTTTACCGAACCTGTGAAATATTCATCAACGGATTCTGCTGCGAAAGCAAGTGCGCCAACGTGGATAGGAATATGTTCCGCCTGGGCAACCAGTCTACAATTTGAATCACAAATACCCGTCGAAAAATCTCTACTTGAATTAAGTATTTGCGAATATGAAGTACGCAACATTGCCTCTCCCATTTCGGCTACAATAGCTGTCAATCTATGCTGCACCACAGATGTCGTAATCAAATCCACGCTAGTCACCAAAGTCCCTCCAAAGATACGCCGCCAAATTAATGGATAAAAAAATATATACCGCTAATTTAATTATAGATGCTCGCGAAGATTATATGCCAGACAACGCAGGAGATTTTTTGTGATAATCTGTAATGTATTGGAATGCTGCCGCCATCTGAAATAGTTGACCCTCATGGTATGGTCTGCCGATTATTTGAAAGCCGAGAGGCAGGCCCGTATTAGAAAATCCGCCGGGCACACTGATAGAAGGAAGACCATAGTAGTTTACGGGCCGGGTATACCCAGTTAACCTTTTTAACATTTGGGGTAGTTCGTCTGAATCACCAACATCTATTTCTGATAAAGTAGGTGCAGCTTCTCCAACGGTCGGGAGCAGCACCACATCACAGAATGAAAAAGCGGCATTATTGTATAGCTGTAAATGGTGAGAACGTAGACTTAAAGCCTCTAGGTATCGTGTCGCAGGAATGCCAAGCCCTATTTCAATCCGCCGCCTTACCTGTGGCGAATAATAATCTCTTTTTTCCTTGAGCCACTTCCTGTGTATAGTTGCTGCTTCCGAACGTGTTATGACATTAGATAACGCATTCAATTCATCTTGGTCGGGGAGACTTATTTCAATTATTTTTGCACCTAAGCTTTCATATTGTTTTATCGTTCTCTTTAACATTTCTGAGACTTCATCGCTGGGTTTTATACCCCCGAAGGTTGGATCAATTCCTATGCAAACACCTTTTACTTCTTTGGAGCACATTGCCTCATAATCTGGAACAGGCTCTTTACCTGCAGTTGGGTCTTTGTTGTCCTCTCCCGCTATCGTGAAGAATAACCTAGCGCAGTCCACGGCCGTTCGGGCTAGAGGACCGAAACAATCTAACGAAAAAGATAATGGCATCCCACCACGCCGGCTAACTCTACCCTGCGTGCCCTTAATTCCAACTAAACCACAAAGAGCTGAAGGAATACGAACTGAACCCCCCGTATCTGAACCTAAGGCCCCATACACAAGTCGAGCAGCAACTGCTGCTCCGGATCCAGATGATGAACCACCAGGCGCACATTCAATATTCCAGGGGTTCCTGCAATCACCAAAATGTTCGTTCTGGCCGGCAGGTCCACTCGCAAACTCCGACATATTTAACCCGCCAACATGTATAGCGCCTGCCGCGTCTAACTTATGTAACACTGTCGCTGTATAAGCGGGCCTGAACTCTCTTTGAATTTTAGAACCACCAGTTGAAATAAAGCCACGTCGGTAAAACATGTCTTTGTGAGCCAAGGGCACGCCATGCAAGCTCCCAATCTCATCTCCTGATGCTATAGCCTTGTCCGCGTATTTTGCGGCTTTAATGGCTTCTTCCCGATAGACAGAAATAAAACAGTTTAATTTTGGCTGCAGTTTCTCAATTTTCTCGAGGCAATTCCTTGTTACCTCCTCAGAAGAAACCTCCTTCTTTCGAATACCTGCCGCAACTTCGGTCAAACTATATTCTAGAATTGCGCTACTCATCAGCGTTATTATTCCCAGTATTTTTCATTTCATTCATTACTCTTAAAAAATCAGCCGGTTCGTCATCAAAATTCAATCCGTTTGATGCCTGTTCAGCGAGCTGATTAATGGGTTCGAGCATTTTGGAGAGCCCCTCTGCATCTGCCTCGTCGATCGAGTGGCCGTGCAGTCGAGCAAATAAACGTTCCATAAAATTACTATCGTACGTTGACTTTTTTTCTTGTTTCATTTTGAACCTTCAATAATTACGGAAGATACGTTCCCCCATTAACATGATAAACTTGGCCGGTGACCATAGACGCTTTACTGGAACATAAAAAAACAGCCATATCGGCAATTTCCTCAGGTTTCGTCATTCTACCCAAAGGACTTGTTTCCGCCTTTTCTTTTAATTCCTCTTCAGAATGTCCGTACCTAGGCTGTGCTGTGTCTGTTAATCCAGGCGCAACCGCATTCACTCTTATTTTATGTGGGGCTAATTCTAAAGCTGCAGCCCGCGTTAAACCTACAATACCCGCTTTACTTGCACAATAATGAGTTCCACTAGGAGAGTTACCACTTATGGCTTGGGAAGCTAAGTTGATAATAACTCCCGATATATTTTTACGCTGCATTGACTTAGCGGCGGCCTGCATACAAAAAAACGTACCCTTTAGATTTATATTTAAGACAAAATCCCAATCACTTTCTTCCATATCTAACAGAGGCACGCGAGGAAACATACCGGCATTATTAATGAGAACATCAATCTTTCCAAATTTTTCCTCTACTTGAGCTATAATATTTCTAGCTTCTTCAACCACTGATACATCGCCTTTTACTAATTCAACTTTAACGCCAAAGGCTTCAGCTTCTTTTGCAACGGAGAGGGCTTTTTGCTCATCATCGTGCCAATTAACCGCGACATCCGCACCTTCTTTAGCAAAGTTAAGGACCATAGAACGTCCAATTCCTTGCTGAGCTCCTGTAACCAAAACAGACTTACCTTTATATTGGGACATCACAGATTTTCCTTCCTTCTAATCATTAAACCGGTATTTAGGCCTTTTTTAGGACTTCCTATTCACTTGATCGGCGATGACAGATTGCTGACTACGTTCTTTTATGTCGCCGTACCCGCCACCTCCGGCAGTTTCAACGACAACTCGGTCGCCAGGTTGTAACTTTTGTATTATTTTCGAATTTATAACTTCTGTTGTCCCATCAAGACGGTAAATCACTGATTGAGCGAGAGCACCAGCACCTCCCGACGAGATACCCTGTGCAGCATACGCATGTCGTTCTCCCCTGTGCGTAAAAATCACCTCTCCTTTTAAAACTTCATACTCCCTTACAATTCCAAGCCCTCCCCTAAACTTTCCGGCCCCGCCAGAACCTTTTCTAAGTTCGGTTTTGTTGATGCGGATTGGCACGTCGAGCTCCAGCGCTTCAATTGGCAGGTTCATACAATTCGTTCCATCAGTTTCTATCACATCAACGCCGTCCATACCCTCACTCGCACCGCTTCCAGAAGCAACCAGCTCGCCAACAACGTAACGTGAGCCATCTTCTCTTTCGCCCCCAAAGGCGAGTAGTAGAAGCTCACCCGCGGCGTCAGCTACTGCTCGCGGTGGATCGGCTTTCCCTAGGGCACTAGTAATGCAGCCTGCAACACGCTTCATAGTAGACGTTCGCGCATTAACAGCAGCCGGTTCTTCCGGATTAACGATACTTCTTTCAGGAAGTTTGAGACTTATAGGGCGAAAACAACCGCCATTTACAGGGACATTAGCATCTATCATTGCGTGCACGGAGAAATAGGCCGCTGCATAGGCTCCTGATGGCATTAAGTTAAATGGGCCCTTTACTTGTTTATTTGTTCCTGTGAAGTCTAAATAAATTTCATCATCGTCGATTTTAACATTAACATTTATTTTAATCGGCATATCCAGATCTACACCATCATTATCTAGGTAATCTACGTGAGAAAATATGCCGTTAGGCAGGCCTTTTATAGCATCTCTGGTCATAATTTCTGACCTATCCAGCAACTCTGAGAAAATATATTTTATTTCCTTTGCGCCGTATTTCTCTGCAAGAGAAACAAGCCTTCGTCGGCCGATCTGACAAGCTGCGACTTGAGCATTTAAATCTCCCTCAAAACTATCTGGCAAACGAACATTTAAACGTAATATTTTTATAAGCGTACTATTGATCTCGCCTCGACTGTAATATTTCAAAGGTGGTATCCTAATGCCTTCCTGGAAAATCTCAGTTGCGTTCGTAGGAACAGACCCGGGTGTCATACCACCTACATCTTGGTGGTGAGTCATAGCGGCACTGAAAGCTATTGGCACCTCGCCCTCAAAAATAGGCATTATGAGAGCAATATCCGGCAAGTGCGTTCCGCCTAAATAAGGATCATTCATTATGAAAATGTCACCGTCTTCCATTGTATCTAGTGGGAATTCCTCTAGAACTTTCCTAACCATGGGTATTAAGGTTGCTAAATGGAATGGGAGTGCAATAGCCTGTGCTAACGTTTCGCCGCTTAACGTAAAAAGGCTAGCCGAGGCGTCAAGCCCTTCCTTTACTATGGGAGAAAATGAGCTTTTAAAAAGAGTAGACTGCATCTCATTAGCAATCCCTTCGAGCTTATTTCGGACAACTTCAACGAGAACTGGGTCCAATGATATCTGCGCTGCATTTTTCAACAATCACTCTCCATTTTAATTAACAACAACAAGCCTGTTTCCAGCACGCTACCTTTCCACCCCCTTGGAACCCATGTTGTTGTATCCCCCTGTTCTATAATAACAGGCCCTTCAATACTCGATCCAATTTGCATAAAAGAGCGATCTAAGACAGGAATGGTTAAACGTTGCTCCTCAGAATCAACAAAGACCTGTCTACTACCTTTAAGACAATCACCTTGATTAATAAGGAGCTCGGATATTAGAGGAATTGCCGCAAGCCGATGTACGGACCTCAAATTTACTATGCGCGCTGTAGCTTCCACAGAATGCCCGTAGACGCGGTCATGTAAAAAAAGAAAGTCACGATATAGTTTCTCAAGAGGTCTTTGCACTCGCAGATCTAAACCTACCTCCAAGTGATAAGCCTGCCCAATATAGCAAATATCTGCAAAGTATGTAGTCTCAACTTTGTTGGAGTCAGCATTTTCGTCATTCATTAATTGGCTTGCCTCGACATCTAATTTCTCAAGTGCTTTAGAAATTTCCTCGACAGAGGTTCCGTTAAGTTCTTTATTAAAAGAAACGGATAATTCGTGCTCTATGGGAGCATTTAGCAAACCGGAAGCGGAGAGCACACCGGGATTCCTTGGCACGAGAACTTTGGTGATTTGCAGTTCTTCTGCTAAGGCGCAAGCGTGGAGTGGGCCCGCGCCACCTAATGCCATCAACGAAAATTCTCTTGGATCAAATCCTTGTTTTACTGATACTGAACGGATTCCTTCGGACATTTGAGAGACTAAGACTCTATGAATTCCAGAAGCGGCCTTATCTGGCGAGATTTGCATTGGCTGTGCGATATGTTTTTCGATTGCAAGATGGGCTTTTTGGCCATTTAACTGCAGTCTTCCATTCGCAAAATAATTAGCATCCAGTAATCCCAGAACCAAAGAGGCATCAGTCACCGTAGGTTTTTCACCTCCTTTATCATAGCAAGCTGGCCCGGGGTCAGACCCGGCCGAATGCGGCCCTACTTTCAGACCACCAGCACCATCTATCCACGCCACGCTGCCTCCGCCAGAACCAATTGCATTTACATCAACCATTGGAATGCGGACAGAAAAAGTATCAATCACACCTTCCTGGCGAAGAAGGGGTTTCGAATTATTTATCAACGCAATGTCACAGCTGGTCCCACCAATATCGACTGTGATAAGGTTTTGAAACCCGTTTGTCCTTCCTTCCTCTAGGCTACCAATAACGCCCCCTGCAGGTCCTGAAAGAAACAATCTTACAGGCCGAGCTCTAGCAGTTTTACATCCAGCTAAACCACCCCGCGATTGCATGACTTGTAATGGAGCATTAACACCCTCGTTTTGTAATGCTTCCGTCAAGTTAGAGAGATAAGTATCAACAGTTGGTTTTATGTATGCATCAAAAGCTGTGACAACGGTTCGTTCATACTCTCTGAATGCTGGGTCTACCTGACTGGAAAGTGAAACTATCAAGCGAGGCCATTTTTTTAATATTATTTCTTGGGCTTGCAGCTCATGTACTGGATTTACAAACGAAAAAAGAAAGATTATCGCTAGGGCATCGACGTCCTGCAGTAATAATTCTTCTACCGCTCTTGTTAGACTATCCTCATCTAAAGGTTTTATTATATTTCCATCAGAACCAATTCGTTCGATTACCCCTACTCTTCTTGCTCCAGGGGCTAAAAAAATGGGCGTTTCGGGTCTCAGACGGACACTATACATTTGGGTTCGCATTTGCCTACCTATCTCAAGGACATCCCTAAATCCCTCTGTAGTCAGCAAGCCAACATTTGCACCTTTACGTTCCAGAACCGCATTAGTGGCAACCGTAGTGCCGTGGGCAAAAACAGATATCTCATCAGGAGCTATCTCTGTTTGACTTATTATCTCTCTGATACCTGCAATTACACCTTTGCTTGGATCATGGGGTGTACTAGGCACCTTGAAAGTTAACGTTTTACCATCTCTTGAAACGCATGAAAAATCAGTAAAAGTCCCCCCAACGTCAACACCAATCCGCATATATTTATTCCGTTTCCTCTCTAAGGGTTTCCTCTAACTGAGGAAACTCAGTCAAAAGACCTTCGAAATAGGTTGAGATCTTTTCACCACTATCAAGTGTTTCCTGATTACCCACCATTTCAAAAATCCGATGTTTTATAAAGAAGCGCCAGTGGATCGGAATTCTTGCGAGAATTTTTGTTAGGGTGTCATAATTTGCTTTGTTCCATATTTTTTCATATTCAATCCTTCCAACCCCATAATCAAAAAAGTCATTATCGGCAAAGCTATTCATTAATTCAAACCGTCTTTTTTCAGTCGCCTTTAGATCATAACTTTCATTGGATATAACAACACCGTAATCCTCTAACGCTGACTTGTGCGAAACAAACCCTCTTTTCACATCTTGAAAAACTGCGTCTATATCTCGTTCCAAGGGATTTCCCCAGCCGCCAGCTCCACCCGACGCAACATGCACAACGTCACCAGGTCCAATCTTGATGAAGTCCAAGTTCCCCAAATTTCTTTCCGCATTTGTGTTGGGATTTAATAAAAAATAAGATGGTGCTCCTGCCCTACCATTTTGCACACCCCATGAGGTAAATCTAGTTCGATCCATGTTTCTCGCGGTTACACGCGTATTAGGAGCAAGTGCTTCAAACCACATTTCAATTGCCGTACCCCCTCTATACTTCCCCGCCCCTCCAGAGTCTTTTGCTAAACCGTACCGCTTAATTTTAATTGGCACTTCTATTTCATTAATTTCAACAGGTGTGTTTTTTAGAAATGAAGAATTTGCCCCGGAGCCCTCTGTTCCGTCACCTAATGGACTCCCTCCAGCTCCACCCGTAATTGGTCCTACTGCGGCGACCACTCTACGACCCGTTCTATTGTCGATAGTATTTACGTTCATTATAGGCCCGCCACTAGCCGGACTTGCCGGTAGTTTCTCTGGAGCCGCCTGAACAAAAGCGCCAAAGATTAATCCCATGAGCCTTTGCACTGATAAAGTTCTGAGACCCACTGCCGCCGGAAACGATGGGTTAATCACCGTTCCTTCTGGCAAGATGGATCCAATAGCTCTACAAACACCCGCATTTAAAAAAAGTTTTGGGTCGAGAGAATATAAAATATAAATTACACCAACCATCAACAACGCGTGACGTTCTTGTCCACCAGTTGGGATATTGATAGATGATTCGATTTGGGGATCACTTCCCGTGAAATCCAATGTAATGCTGTCGCCAGAAATTATGAGCGTTAAAGCGAGACGACAGGGGTACCCATCTTCTGAATCCTCGTCCATGTAGTCGGCAAAAAAATAGTTTCCATCTGGTAGATCTGAAATAATGGAGCGTGCTTGGGCTTCGGCGTAATTCAGTAAATCCTGTATACCTGCTTTGAAGACATCGACACCAAATTTATTTATTATTTCATGCACGCGGCGCTCACCCGTGTTCATAGCCGCAATTTGTGCTTTGAGATCGCCCCAATTTTGCTCGGGCATGCGTACATTAGTCAACATGATATCCAGAACTTCCTTATTGAACTCTCCACGTCGTACAATCTTAGTAGGAGGAATTCGTATGCCTTCCTGATGGATTTCTGAAAGTGTTCGGGAAATACTCGCGGGCACCGCACCGCCAACATCTGTATTATGGATATGGCCAACAACAAAACATACCAATTCTCCACCAAAAAAAACTGGCTTCCAGCAGTGCATGTCAGGCGAATGGGTTGAAACGTGACCACTATAAGGATCATTTGTTATACAAATATCTCCTTCCTCATACTCGTCTATCATCTCGATGACTGTCTTATAATTTAGACCGACGAACCACGTAACCCCTAATTCCACCGGAGAGGCAAAGGTTTCTCCATCGGGGGTAGTAATCCCGCAAGTAAAATCTTCGGTCTCTTTTACAAAGGTTGAGTGTGCGGTTCTATAAAGCGTGTAGGCCATGCTCTCTGCCGCTGCCCTACTATGATTTTTTAAAATCTCAAGGGTTATTTTGTCAATTTTCATAGTTTGTCTTTCCTCTGGATAAAGAGGTTACCAAATTCATCAACAGTTGCATTATAACCCTGTAATATGCAGGTCGTGCAATCTTGTTGGAGGACCACCGCAGGCCCATCAATCTTGTGCCCTGGCCCAAGGTCACCTCTTAGAAAAACCCCTGCCTCAATCAATGACCGGTCCGCATAAACTTGGATATGTTCGCGCGCTTTCAGATTTTTCTTTGGTTTCTCGAGAGAAGGCAAGTTCGGTTTTGGCGGTTTCCCGGAGATTACCATCCTTAAATTTATTAATTGCACTTCGGCTTCTGTGTCAGAGTGCTCATAGATTTTTTCATGTAATTCATGAAATGCTTTTGCCATAAGGTCTATGGAACCTGACTCAATCCAGGATGCCTCCAGTTGCGTATCTATCTCATAGGATTGCCCTCTATATCTCATATCAGCCGAGGGAACCATCATTACTTCACCCTTAAAACCCTGATCCTCTCTGATCCATGACATTGCCTCCCGTGCGAGAGTTCCAAAACCTTCCTTAATTTTATCAACGCTTGCAGTACTTAGATCGAGATAAACAGTTCGAATAAAATCGTTTTTTATATCTGCAATTAAACCACCAAATGCACTCAATACTCCTGGAACAGTAGGTACAATTATATTTTTCATATTAAATTCAGAGGCAACCCAACCTGCTAACATAGGGCCAGCTCCGCCAAAAGCGATTAAAGACATATCCCGGGGGTCTAAACCTTGCCTTGATAAAAGTTTACTTATTTCCAAATACATCCCCGAAACAGCTATCCTAACGATCGCTTCTGCAACCTCTTCTACCGTCAGGGATAAATTACCAGCCAATTTGGATATCGCCTGGTGTGCTAGACCCGAATCAATTTGAACGGCGCTATAGCCAAGCTCGGACTTACCAAGGTACCCTAGCACAACCAAAGCATCTGTTATTGTTGGGTTTACACCTCCTTTCCCATAGCATGCCGGCCCAGGAGTAGATCCGGCACTCTCTGGGCCAACTTTCAGAACGCCTTGTTCATCTATCCACGCGATCGAACCACCGCCTTCGCCAATCGAAGAAACTGACACGCTCGGAATGTAAATTGGAAACTCGCCAATTAACTCACCTGTTCCAAATTGAGGTTCACCCGAATTAATAATAGCAACATCT
>CESW01023240.1_pt1 | contig 10267 bp, 8 predicted proteins | sample 531171 | NCBI WGS metagenome assembly CESW01 (sample SAMEA2621859, study PRJEB7988) | marine metagenome | biome: marine biome (ENVO:00000447); feature: surface water layer (ENVO:00002042); material: "saline water (ENVO:00002010), including plankton (ENVO:xxxxxxxx)" | depth 5 m
AACTATATTTTAAAATTTTTTTTTAAATAAATAATATTTAAATTAAATTATCAAAAATAATTATAATTTTGAAGGGATCAGCTATACTAGAATTTTATATTATAATTGGTCTAAATTTTAAGTATTATTTTTTATGAATTCTCTATCATAAATATTTAAACCTAGTATAAACCAAAAAAAAGCTCCAGGCCATGTTCCAAACATATTACCACTTGGCAAGGGTAGGATTAGAAGGATTAATGCCAAAAAATAACTTAATTTATAAATTTCTTTGCTTTGAAAAAAATTTTTAAAAGATGAATACAAGGTACTAATAATAATTAGGATGAATAAAATATAAGCGATAAGTCCTGCCTCCGACAATATTTGTATGTGAATATTATGAGGGTGAGTCGAACACTGAAATGATCTATTTTTTAAATTTGAATTGCGTAATTTTTCACATTCATTGAAAAAAGTTTTTACACCAGTACCTATATAAAGGTTTTCTTTAAATATTTTTAATCCAGAATTAAATAATTTTTTATGAGGGTTTGCGTTTTGTTTATTTTCAAAACCCCATTTTACATAAGAATATGTTGAGGCAGCTACATATTTTTTACTTATGTAATCTTTTTTATAATTAATTGATGGATTAAAATTTTTAACGATATTTGTATTTTCAATTATCTTATATGACAGATTATAAAAACCTAACTGATTAATTGTTTTACCAATAAAATCTACTCTAAATTTTTCACTAAATATTATTAAATTTGAAAATATTAAAATGGATATCATAAAGAATAAGATTTTTTTTTTATAATTTGCGAATAAATATAGCTCAAAAAAAACAAGTGATAATAAAACTACAGATGCATGAAAAAAAGCCATTCTTTCTGTAGTTAATATTATTGCTATAAAAGCTAATAATATAACAAATAATCTATTAAAATTTAGTTTACCGTTTTTAAAAAAAATATAAGCACTAGAACAAAAAAAAATTTTTGACAAAAAAGATCCAGCAACTTCATTTTCAAAAGGACCAGTTGGAACGTCTTTAATTAACTCAAAACCAAATAAGTCAAATAGAAAGTTTTTTTGAATTATAATATCTAAAGAAATTACAATTAAAAATATGTTAGCTACTAAAACTAATATCATATCAAATTGAGGATTATTTTTTCTTAAAAAGTAAAAAAAATAAACTAAAAAAAAAAATCTTATCTGAGAAAAATTCTTTAAATTTATATCATCATAAAAAAACCCTAAAAAAAAAATATATAATAAAAATAAAAATATTAGATAAATGCTGATATTTTTTGGGAATGTTATTTTTTTATAATTAAATAAAACATAGAATGTTGAAAAAAATATAAATAAATTTAACGCAGCATTACCCAATATAAAAGCAAGAAAAAAACTGACCAACCATATCGTTTCATTTAAATTTTTATAAGAAAAGATTCTAACCATTTAATAACTACATTTCTTCTACTTGCTGCTTAATTGAAATTATTTTTAAATTTTTTTGATAGTTATATTTTGACTTTAACGATCTGTTGATCGAATTTTTATGAATATATTTTTTAATTTTACAATTTAATTTAAATTTATGGTCAATATATTTAATAAGTTGATATTTATTTACAGATTTTTCTGAATACAAATGTAAAAGTTTTTTTGTATAAACTCCTCTTTTAATGATTTTTAAAATTATTTCAGATAGATGTTTTGCTGTTAGGCCATTCCATATGTGATTAAGATATCCATTAATTTCTTTATTTTTTTGTTTTTTTACCCATTCAACTAAGGATTTAGAGTTACTTTTTTCCTCTCCTATTATACTTGTACGTATAGTCATACAATTTGTTGGCTCTCCTAAAGATTTTGTTTTGCCATATATATCAGTAGGATCATGTATATCAGTTTCTATGTAATTACCTTTTTTACCTGAGTAAACACAATCCGTAGAAATATGTATTAGTTTTATTTTTTTTTTATTACAAAATTCTGACAACCTGTGTGGAAATATTGTATTAATATTAATTGTTTCAATAATATTTTTTTTATTAATTAATTTATTTATTACTCCAATACAATTTATGTAATATTCACATTTTGGTAGTTTATCTAAAGAGTCTATTGAGGCATTAAATTTTATGTGTCCTACTTTTTTTTTTCTCGATGTTTTAAAAAAAATAATATTATTTTTCTTTAGAACGTTTTCTAAATTATTTCCAAGCATACCTGTAGAGCCTAAAATCAAAATTTTATTTTTTCTTGATAACATCTAATAAGTTATTTTTTATACCAAATTTTTTCATTTATTTTATGGTAATAACTTATGATAAATTTAGTTATTTTTTCTGAGACTAAACCTCCATTATAATCACTATAACGGTTTGTAAATTTCATTTTTTTTGATAGTTGAATTGATTTTATAATCCTTTTAGAGTCATAACCTGAAATTATTACAGAACCTGTTTCTACTCCCTCTAGTCTTTCATTAGATTTTCTTATTGAAACTGCTGGGTACTTAAGAAGAAAAGACTCTTCGAATAGTGACCCACTATCAGATAGAACACAGTAAGAATTTATTGATAAATTTATGTAATCAAAAAAATCAAATGGTTTTAAAAAAATAATATTTTTATTGTTCTTATTTATTTTAAATAAATCCATATTTTTTTTTAGTCGAGGATGTGTTGATAAAATTATCTTTTTTTTGAAAGTTTTAGTAATATTTTCAAATGACTTAATAAGATTTATGGCATCTTCTTTTGAGTCCACAAGTTCAGCTCTATGTATGCTTGCAAGAAAATATTCATCTTTTTTTAATTTCAATTTTCTCAATGCTTTAGACTCCTGAATTTCTTTTTTATAATTTAAAAAAATCTCCTCCATGTGAGAACCAGATTTCAGTATAAATTCTGGGCTTATTCCCTCTCTTATAAGGTTTTGTCTAGCCTGTTCAGATATAACTATATTTATATCACTCAAATGATCAATTAACTTTCTATTAATTTCCTCAGGTATTCTTTGATCGAAAGACCTATTCCCTGCCTCCATATGAAAAACTGGAATTTTTAAGCTTTTAGCTACCAAAGCAGAGTATGTAGAATTAGTATCTCCATAAATTAAGAATACATCTGGTTTTTCTTTTAAAAGAACTTTTTTTGTTTTAGTCATTACTTCAGAAATTGCATCAATACTACTTATATTTTGAATATTTAAGTTATAATTTGGCTTTCTAATTTTAAAATTTTTTAAAAAATTTTTATTAAGTTCATTATTAAAATTTTGATTAGTATTTACTAAAATATGATTAAAATTTTTATCTAGTTCTTTAATTAAGCAAGATATCTTTATTAATTCTGGCCTAGTTCCATAAACAGTTAGTATTTTAATCATTTAATAAACTGTCTTATATAATTATCTTTTAACAAAACTTTCACCAGAGCTTTTGTTGATAGATGATTATTATTACTAGAAGAATATAAAAATTTTTTAGTATTCAATTTGCCTTTTTTAAAATAAATATCGTAATTTAGCGTTCGTGAATCAGGCTTTATAATATAAAAATTTCTTTTTTGTAACGTTTTTAGCGACTCTTCTTCACTTATCAATATTTCATGAAGCTTTTCACCATGTCTAATCCCAATATTTTTTATTTTATTTTTTTTACCAAAAATATAATTAAGTGCTTTAGCTAAAGTAATTAATTTTATCGAAAAAGTTTTTTGAACAAATATTTCTCCAGATTTTCCATATGATAGTGCCGAACACAAAAGTTCCAATGCATTATCCAGAGACATTATAAATCTGGTCATATTATTATCTGTAATGGTTAAACTTTCATTATTTAGTATTTGATTTATAAAAGTTCTCACAACTGAACCTCTAGATGCAATTACATTTCCATATCTGATAATATTAAATATAGTTTTGTTATTATCTTGGTTTAGTGATTTTGATATTAGAATTTTTTCAGCCATTGATTTTGATATACCCATAGAATTGATTGGATAAACTGCCTTATCTGTGCTCAAAAAAACTACTCTTTTTACATTACAATCAATAGCTGCATCAAAAACATTTGAGGATCCAATAATGTTAGTTTTTAATGCTTCATCTGGATGATACTCGCATGAAGGAACTTGTTTTAATGCCGCAGCGTGAATTACTATATCTATATTTTTAAAAAATCTGTTTAAGATATCTTTATCTCTTATATCTCCAACAATAAATTTAATTTTTGGGTTCGAGTATTTATTTCTTAGAATAAATTGTTTATCCTCATCTCTGCTAATGACCAAAATTTCCTTAAATTTGCTATTAGAAATTTTACTTAAAAACATAGACCCAAAGGATCCAGTCCCACCAGTTATTATAATTCTTTTGTTATCAAATATTTTAAGGCTATTTTTCATTTTCTGAAAACTTATATTATACTTTTATTAAACATAATTTTAGCAAAATTATGATTTAGTTGTTTCTATAAATATATATTTAAACTATTTACTACTTTTAAGTTATGCATTTCAATAAAAAAATTGAATTTAAAAATTATTCGATAGAAATTAAAATAAACAAAAAATTTTTTAAGGTAAAGAATAGATATTACTTTGGTTTTCCAGTTGGTGATAAGAAATTATTTGAAAATCCAGATTTAAATTTTCAGTGCAGAAACCTCTCTGGATATTTTTTTATTATAGATATCATTAAGGATCGAGTTAATTTTTACACTGATATAGTTGGTAATTTTCGAGTTTATTATTATCAAGAAAATGATTATCTTTTAGTTACTGATAATTTAAATAATATTTTTAAAAAAAAGAAAAAAAAATATTTTAAATTAAACAAAAAAATATTTAACTTTTTTAAATTAAAAAACTATACTCCTGGAAATAAAACTTTTTTAGATGGAATAATGAAATTTCAACCTGGAAGTAAGTTTTCAATTAAAAATTCAAAACAGCTTTTTATTAAAACATATTATTTAAATTATAAAAATTTACCAAATTTAAAAAATATAGAAAAAGAGATTGATTGGAATTTGAAAAATCAAATTCGGTTATTCGAAAAAGAAAAAGTTGTACTTTTTTTCTCTGGTGGAAGAGACTCATTACTTATTTTTTTTTATCTTTTAAAAATGAAAATAAACTTTGAATGTATTTTTTATGATACAAAAGTTAATTCTGTAATATCAGGATCTCTAGAATTTGTAAAAAAGATGTGCAAAAAAAATGAAATCAAACTAAGGATAATTAAAATACCATTATCAATGAAATCAGATTTTAAAAAATTTTTGTTTACAGAAATGTTGTTTGACTATCATTATTCATTTCTACATTTTACTGTATTTAAAAAATTAAAAAGTATATATAATCAAAATACTGTATTTCTATCTGGTCAATCTTGTGACAGTATTTTATCTTTTGGTCCTTCAGCTTATACCATATCCAATTTTATTGCTCGATATATGAATCTATATCCAACTAATATATTATCAACAGTATTTAGTAAAATAATAAATCTAAAATTTAAAAATAATATAACCTCCTCAAAAAATTTACGTAATTTTTATGTAAATTTTTATAACAGTTTTTTTTATTACTCAGTAGGGTGTCAAAATAATAAATCGTTAAATGATTTATCATTAAAAACTATAAAAGACTTAAAAATTGAAAAATACGATTCAATTTCGAAAAAAATGTATTTAAAGTGTCATGGTTTCTTACAAGGCCCCGATAATCAAGTTTTCATCAAAACGGCAAATTATTTTAATTTTAATAAAATATTATTACCTTTTGCAAATTATCAACTAATTAAGTCTGTCAACAAATCTTACAATTTCAAAACTGATCTGATTTTTCCCAAGTATATTGTAGATTTTTTGTTGTTGAAAAAATTTAATATGTCAAAGGAGTTATTTATTAAAAATGTTTTTAACAAAAAAAGAAAAACTTATAAACTAAATTTAACATTAAAAAATAGTAATTTTAAAAAAAAAGTAATAAATCAAATAAAAAATAAATATGTTTAAAAATAAAAAATTTAAAATATCATACCTTGAAGGTAAAACTGTTTATCTTAGACCTTTTCTCAAAAGAGACTTGACACCACGATATATGAAATGGGTCAACAATTATGAAAAAAACTCATTTATGGAAGCAGGTAAATTCCCATTAAATGAAATTGATCTTAAAAAATATTATGAGTTAAATCACAAATCACACAATTCATTTTTATTTGCTATTTCTAATAAAAAAGATCAACATGTTGGAAATGCATTAATAAGTAATATTGATTGGGTTAATAGAAGATGTAATTATGGAAGACTTATCGGAGAAAGCAAAAAAATGCTAAGAGGTGCTGGTACAGAGTCTCTAAAACTTCTTCAGGATTTTGTGTTTAATAGATTAAATTTAAATCTAATGTGGACATCAGTTTGTACTAAAAATTATCCATCCATCAAAAGCAATTTAAAAGCCAATATGAAAATAGGTGGAAAAGTTAATGAATTTTTTTATAGAAACAATAAATATTATCAGGTTACTTTTTTTTACATGACTAAAAGTGATTATGTTCAAAACAAAAAATAGTGACCAAAATTATAATTGTTGTAGATACATATTATCCGGATAAAACTTCTGGATCAAAGTTGATTAGCGACCTAATTGAGGAATTAATTAAAGAACACAAAATATTATTAATTTGCCCAAGAGATAAATTATTAAAAAATAATAAAAAAAAAAATTTAATTATACAAAACATTTATTGTGGACCAATAAAAAATAATAATTTTGTTATAAGAGGTTTTTTTGAAATAATAATGCCTTTCATTATTTGGATTAAAGTAAAAAAAATCGTCAAAAAATTTAATCCTAATTTATTAGTTTGTTATTCTCCATCTATATTTTTTAATTATTTATGTAAAAAAATTACTTTAAACACAAAATGCAAGACTTATTTAATTTTACGAGATATTTTTCCTTTTTGGGTTTTTGATGTTGGTAAAATTAACAATTTCTTTTTAAAAAAAATTCTAATAAACTATTTTATAAATTTTTGTAACAGATTTGAAAAAATTGGAGTAGAGGCTAAATCAAATATTCATTTTTTGAGAAAAAATGGAATTAAAAATAAAATTGAGCATTTACCGAATTGGATTAATTATAAAAATTTTCAATATAAAAAAAAATTAGTAAAAGAGTATTATAATTTTATTTTTTTAGGAAACATTGGAAGAGGGCAAGACATTAAAAAAATAAATAAATTCATAAACACTATAAAAAATAAAAATTTTATACGTTTTTCAATTTATGGCGATGGAGCGAACAAATACTTACTCAAACTAAATCAAAATTCTAGGAATTTAAATTTAGAGAAACCAGTTGCATATAAAAATCTTCTAAATAAAATGAAGACTATAAATTTTGGAATAATTTCTTTAAAAGAAGAAATAAAAACAGTAAATTTTCCTGGAAAAATTTTGACTTACCTTTTAACAAATACACCAATTTTAATTTTATCAAAAAAAAAAAATGAGCTTACAAATTTTATAGAACAAAAGAAAATTGGTGTAAGAATGGACAATAAAAAAAATTTTGAAAACGTATTAAAAAATTTAATTAAAATTGAGAAAAAAGCTAGTAAAGATAAGCATTATTTCAAAAAAATTTTAAAAAAATACTTTTCTATTATTGAGGTAAAAAATAAAATTCTGAATTTTTAATTTTGATGAAACTTTTGAATAAAGACTTAAATTTTTTTAAGTTTGGTTTTTTTAATATTTTAGAAAAATTCTTAGCATATATTTCACCACTTTTAATATTAAAATTTATTGGAGATCCTTTAATATATAATAAAATAGAACTAATATACTCAATATCAATTATTATTAATGTTTTTATTGATTTTGGAATTAAAGGTCATTTTGTTTATTCATATAGGTTTTATATATCAAAGAATAAACACAAAGATATTTACCTAAAGGCGTATAGTGTTTTAATTTTATATTATATATTTTTTTCAATTGTTTTATGTTTTTTATTGAAGGTATATAATTTTAGCTCTTTAATAATTGTTATTTTGGTTTTTGTAAGAGTTTTTTATCTGTTAATTATTAATTTTTATAAGTATTTTTATAGATTTTATTATAATATAAATTATTTCTTCTTATTAACAATACCTGTAAATATAATTACAATTTCAATAATATTTTTTTTCGTAAAATTTAATGATAATTATTCTATAACATATTATTTTTTAGCTCAGTTTATTTTAGTATTCATATATTTTATTTATTTTATTATTAAAGGTTATTTTAAAATACAATTAAAAAATTTTTTAAAAGTAATTAGTAAATCTCTCAATTATTACTGGCCAATAATTTTTTCATCTGCGGTTTCAATAATTATAATGAACTTTGGAAAAATTTATTCATATTATAATCTACCTGATGAAGACATGACTAAATTTTCTTTTATAATTAGATTTCTTTTGATAATTCAATTATTTCATGCAACATTTTCTAGTTATTTTCTTAAAAAAAATTATCAAGAGAATCAAAAAATAATAAATAGAAGCATTATATCAAACTATTTGGTAGGTTTAATAATAGTAGTACTAATTACAAATATTTTGTATCCAATTTCACTTAACTTTTTTGATTCCGAGTATAATTTTGATAAAGTATACTTTTTTCTCATGCTATATATAGTGTTTTGGTGTGTCGGTTCATACCTGGAACAATTTCTTGGAAAATTTAATAAAAACTTATATTTAATGTATCTGCAAATATTTTCTGTTTCAATTTATTTTACTCCATTAATATTTCTAAAAGATATTAGTATTTATTATATTTCTTTTTTAATGTTGCTATCTTGCTCATTTTATTTATTAGGCGTAATTTATTTCTTAAAGAAAGAAAATATAAAAATAAAATGAAAAATATCTGTTTTATTGCAAATTTTGAAAAAACAGCTTTTTTTGAGTCCATAGCTCAAAAACTTCTAGAGCAAAAAAATTACAATATATATTGGTTAGTTGTTAACAAAAAACAATCAGAAAAACTAAAATTAAAATTTGGTGACGAAAATGTTTGTCTTATTAACAAAAAAGTTAATTGTAATTATTTTAATAAAGAATTAATCAATAAAATTAAACTAAACGAAATTTTATTTCAAGATAGATCACTTAATGAAGGATCAAAAGATGACTTAAACTATTTAGAGCTTGCCACTTCAAAGATATATGAATTTTTAAATATTAATAATATAAAATATATTTATGGAGAACTAACATGGGCTCATGAACTTATAACTTTAAAAATTTGTGATTTAAATAAAAATTTAAATTGTAAGTTTTTTAGTCCAAGCACTATTAGATTTCCTTTAGATCATTTTCTTTTCTTTACAAATTCTGAACAATCAAAATTTTTTAAAAGAAGTATTAAATTTGATGAAAAAATCTCAAAATCTACAGAAAACTACTTATCTCTAGTTCAGAATATTAGACCGAAAAATTTATATTATTCTTATGAATTTATATTCAAGAAAATAAAAAAAATATTTTATGAAGACTATTTTGATAAACATGACCCGACTAGAATTAGTAGAATTAGAAGAGGATTAAAACTATTCAATAAATTTATTAACTTATTTTTGTTTAATTTTATTTCAAAAAAAAATTTAAATTATTTAAAAAAAAAAAAATACATAATTTATTTTTTGCAAAAACAACCAGAGGCATCAATTGATGTTAAGGGGGCGTATTATGAAAATCAATTTGTAAATTTTAGAAATCTATGGAGACTAGTTCCATCCGATTTTAAAATACTAATTAAAGAGCATCCTAATTCAATTGGTGATAATAATTTAATTTTTTATAGAAATTTTACAAAATTTAATAATTCAATTTTAATTGCAGATATGGACAACTTTGAAAGTATTGTTACAGATGCTTTTGCTACTTTTTCTGTTGCAAGTACTGCCAGTATGCAATCAGCTATGTTAAATGTACCAAGTTTTACTCTCAGTAATTGTTTTTTTAATGAAATGAAGTTTTCTCACAGAATTTCATTAGAGGAAATTAAAAATTTTAAAAACATTTATGAATTAATGGATTTATTTTATAAAGTAAACGAAATGAAAAATAACTATGAACAAAGTAATTTTGTAAAAAATTCTTTTAATGGTAAAATTATAGGAGATGGTAAATTTGAAAATAACAACTTAGTGAAAGTAATGAATGCTTTTATAGAGACTACAATACAATCTGA
>CESW01038595.1_pt1 | contig 10264 bp, 6 predicted proteins | sample 531171 | NCBI WGS metagenome assembly CESW01 (sample SAMEA2621859, study PRJEB7988) | marine metagenome | biome: marine biome (ENVO:00000447); feature: surface water layer (ENVO:00002042); material: "saline water (ENVO:00002010), including plankton (ENVO:xxxxxxxx)" | depth 5 m
AGGCTGAATTAAATCCGGAAGGAACTAACAGCTGGATGGTTTCACCAGAGCCTAGTTGGAACATTGCTTGGTATACAGACCCGATATTTCTCGGGCACTATCCAGAAGAAGGCCTACTTGCATTTGGTAAAAATGTTCCTGCTTTTACCGACGCTGATATGGACTTGATTAGCCAGCCGTTAGATTTCTGCGGAATGAATCTTTACAATGGCTGGAAAGTTGAAGCTAGCAAGCGTGGCAACCGTTGGGAGGAAGTCCCTATGCCTCAGGGTGCTCCATTAACTGCATTTAAGTGGCCAGTGACTCCAGAGATTCTGTACTGGGGCCCGCGCTTCTTTCATGAGCGCTACGGAAAACCGATTTATATTACTGAAAATGGTATGTCGGCTAACGATTGGATCGAATCTGATGGAGAGGTAAGAGATTTCCAGCGCCTAGATTTCGTGAAACGTTATTTACACCATTACAAGCGTGCTGCGACCGAAGGTATCCCAGTTGATGGATATTTTTTATGGTCACTACTTGATAACTTTGAGTGGGCTGAAGGATACCGTGAACGCTTCGGTATTATTCACGTCGATTATGCGACGCAAAAGCGCACGCTAAAGGAATCAGCGAAGTGGTACTCTGGTGTGATCGCCTCAAATGGCGCAGATTTGTAATTACCCAATCAGGGTTGGGGTAAGCTTATTTCGAGCCAGTCTAAATTCACCCCGGGCTCGGTGTTAGCTACTATTTTTAGTTGAGGCGCAAGGCCTGCTTCAAAGTATAAGCTAATAGTCTCTGTGTTCCATGAGCCATCTGCACCGGTTGCAGGGAAGAGATGATCCACGGCACTGCCTACGGCATTAGCCGGTGCAAAGTTTCCGTCTATTAAATTACCAGAGACTACGCGTAAGGTGCGAGCTGTAGCGCTAGAGTAGTGTATTTTGACAGCGTAGGTATCGCTGACTGGGATATATAAATCATCGGTCCTTGTGAAAATTCCATTTCCTGTGTTTTCTGGAAATTTGACATACCCGCTGCCCTTAAATCCAGCGTATTCTTGGCTAACAGATAGCCCGCCTACAAGATTCACATTTTCAAACTCATAGTGACCGACTAGTGCCTCGAGAGGGCCTTCATCAAAAGCTCGAGTGGATGGGTTTTGTATGGTTCCACTAGAGCCAGTTGTCCAAGCGCCCATACCCTTAGTATCAGGTTGATTTTGATACATATTCCAATGTGCCCAAGACATGCCTCTAGCTTCCGCTTGCATACGTATCCAGCTTAGCCATTTTTTGCGATCGCTCCCATGGTTATCAGCCTCATTGTCCACGCCGAATTCACCTAAGTAAATCGGTAGTGGTTCGGTTAAATTACGAGTAGCCCAATTATTATTTGCGCTTACTACCGCATTGAAGTCAGTGGCCACTTGCGCGAGTTCTGCAGTCGTTCCCCAGACTGGGTTATAGCCGGGATTGGTGTTTGAGACTTTGGTAAAACTAAAGGGATCGTAGTAGTGGAACGTGCCAATTAAATATGGATCATCGAAGGGAATCTCGTCATTGTTGAAGGCATCTATCAGAGCCTGCCGCGTGGAGAATCCATCGCCAGGCACAATCACGATACGTTCTTCATTACCTAAACTCGATCGAATAGAAGTTAGCGAAGTAGAAATGATGCGGGCTACATCATGCCCATTGTGCGGTTCGTTGAAAACTTCGAATACAACACTATCGTTATCGTAATTTGCGAAGTGGTCTGCCACTTGTCCCCAAATTTTGCCAAGCTTATTAAATTCTTCATCAGTAGCAGTAAATGCTACTGCTCCTCCAACATCGTTGTTGTTCGCCCAGTTATGAACAGGATCAACCACCGCAATTAAGCCCTCTTCAAGGCACCAATCCACCATTTTTTGAAGTATAAGTAGGTCCTCATTGGGCAATGCGTAATTGGGAGCTGCGCCAGCAGCTTCATCCATTTTATAGCCGATTCTACAATGACTGAACCCACTGTTATTGAGTAGGGAATAATCATCCAGCGCGCCTTGATCATTCACAGCCTTTGCAGCCATAAAATTGTTACCTCGAAACAATCGAGTATTCATGCGGTGTGCGGCAGCGCGTTCGATATTTCCGGCTCCTTCTAAAATTCGTATATTATCTAAGAACAAACTGTTATTATCATTGCCTAAAAGGAAAGTTAATCTTCCATTAGATGTATCTGGGCTAGTCGACGTAAAGGTCAGGCGGTATGTCTGCATCTCATCAATATTCGAAATGGCGATATTTGTTGATGGGAAAAAATTAGTCGTGGTATCTTCATCGCGTACATTCACCCGTATGTCACGTGGAGCCGTCGCTCGGGCATCAAATAGAAGGGTGTAAGTTTGGTTTCCCACAAATGGAATACCGAACTGCCTTATAAAAATATGACTTCTATTACTGCCTCCATTAGTAATATCTATCGATAGCTCATCATCTATTACACTAATATCAGCAGTAGCGTTAGCTGCGTTTATCGAGGTTATCCAACCATCTGTTCCTTCCGAAAAGTCATAATTTGTATTAATTACTGACTGTAACAGCGTAGTTTCTCCGTATGCTTGGACTTTAAAAAATCTCTTTTCGAATGGAGCTTTGTCGGTCCACCATGTATTTTGGGGTGGAGTGGCTTGCATATTCTCGGCTTGAAGCGTGAAATCGGATTCAAGGGATTCACTTTGGTAGATGCTGTAAGCCTTGCCAGTTTGGCTAGGCCATTCTAGTTGAACTTGATCCGTATTACTAGCGCGCTGATCAATACTAAGTGCATTTGCGAAACTTACTTTGATCGGACCTCCTAAAGGTAATACATACGCAGCAGTTATAAAAAAAATGCTTAGTGCTCTATTTATGGGGGTCATTTGGGGTAAGTGAGGTAAAGCCAGCGAACCTTACATTAGCTGAAATTAAGTATCAGAGTGCAGAGAGTTGCAACATGAGATTAGCTTAAATATATATCCCTAACTTATAACGAGTCCTGTAGGAGTTAGCTGAATTAATCCCTCCTTATTTAGCGGTTACGACCTCGGCTACGATTACTGCGTTGCCTAGCTCCTTTTTAGAAGCCGCCCATGGGACGACTGTCACTCTTTGGTTTTGGATTGCCGCTTCCACTTTTTCTGCCTCCTAGTGGGCGAATACGTCTGCGACCATCTTGTCCGCCCTTGCGAATCCTTCCACCGTGGCGTGGACCACGATTGCTTCCACTAATAAGCTTCAGACTCCATTGGTAGATCGAAGTTGATCTAAGAGGAGTAAATACGGGGGAAAGAACTCACACTATAATTTCACATTTGTTCAACGATGTCTTCGATCGGGTAACTCCAAACCTCTGAGAGTGTGGGATGATACCAATGGACTTTGAGTAGGTCCTTGATAGGCGCTTTCATTGTGACGGCCACAGCCATGGAGTGAATGAGCTCACCAGCATCTTTACCCACGCACTCGGCACCAAGGACGATGCCCGTTTTCTTTTCGGCAAAGACTCTTACATAGCCATATTTGGCTCCCATAAGAATGGATTTACCGTGATCGTCAAAGGGGTATTCAGCGCTTAGGTAGTCCAGGTCGCGTGCTTTGAGTGTGGCTTCGGTTAACCCGACGACACCGACTTGTGGATCAGTGAAGACGACGCCGATGAGGTCGTCGTAGTGGATGGGAGTAGTCTCGCGATTAGTCGCGTGCCTAGCGGCGACTTCCCCTTGCATGATGGCTATATGCACGACCTCGTGCGGGCCTGCTACGTCGCCGCAAGCGTAGATCTTTGGGTTAGCTGTGCGCTGCATTTCGTCGCATTCAATGTGGCCTGTCTCGCGTGTCGTCACACCTGCGGCCTCTAAATTAAGGCCTTGAGTTGCCGGTCGGCGACCAAGCGCATTGAGTAGATGCGGTGCCTCGACTTCGATCGTCTGACCATTTTGGTCAAATTTGACGGTGAATCGGCTATCTAGGTGTGAAATCTCTTTTAGTGAAGTGTTCGTGTAGAGCTGGATGCCTTCATCTCTAAACGCAGTCTCAATCACAGTGGACGCATGGGACGACATTTCTTTGAGAATGTGTGGGCTGCGTTGGATCTGGATCACTTCGCTTCCAATGCGACGAAGGAATTGTGCAAGCTCGCAAGCGACGATTCCACCGCCGAGTATAATAATTTTCTCGGGGAGAAAGTTGAGGTCTAGAATGTCGTCGCTTGTCCAATAGGGTACATCTTTGAATCCTGGTATTGCTGGAGCAGATACGACGGATCCAGTGGCGATCATGAAGTAGTCGGCAGTCAATTGGAGGCCGTCTTTAAGCTCGATCGTATTGGCGTCGACAAATCTAGCATGATTACGAAAGAGAGTGAAGCGGTCGCTACAGAGTTGTTCTTGGCGGTATTGCGCAAATTCTTTAGTCGTATCGACCTTGCGCTGGTGTAGGGCAGGCATATCGGCTGCAGCAACAGGAATTTTAAGCCCAAAATTTTCACTCCTTTGTGCGAGGTGAAGTAATTCGGCAGAGTAGATTAAAGTCTTCGAAGGCATACAGCCTTTTAAGATACAGAGGCCGCCAAGTATCTCTGAATTATCGACGATAGCCACGTGTTCACGTGTCTCACGTGCTGTGCGCGCGGCTGCATAACCGCCACTACCGCCACCGATGACAATGTAATCAAAATGTGTCCGACTCATTTTTCTTCCTCTTTGTATTGTTCATTGAAGTAGGGGACTCGGCGATTGCTAGGCGTTATGAGTTGAGGGCGATGCGCATCGACCTCGTCGATCTTATTTCGGCTCAATTCTGCCCAGCGTAGCGCGATGAAAAAGATCGTGAAGAAACTAAAAAAGACAGCAGGCGACATGAAGGGCACATCGCACAAAGCAAGTAAGAGCACCGATCCACAGCCGATTAGTAAGTGGTTTGTGAGGCGGATATCGCGAAGCCTCAGTAAGTACCTCAAGGTAAACGCTATTAAAAAGCCGATTGCAATTAGCGTTCCAAAGATACCGAATTCAGCCATGAACTGTAGTAAATCAGAGTTCGCACGTTCGTATCTTTGATCGAGCAAGATATCATCACTATAAAAGGGAAGTAGCTTGTTGTAACTATCAAAGCCCCAGCCGAATATAGGGTTGGCTTTAAACATATCAAATGCGGCGCTACGCAGGGCAAAGGTATTGCTTGAAAAGGCATCGTCTTGAAATACACGAGCAATCCCTACAGCAAAACTTAAGCACGCAATGAGGCCACTGAAAAGTGCGATAGATTTGCGATGTATGTCCTTGGAGTTGACCAAGAAATCGACTGTTGTGATCAAGAGCATAGCTGAAAGAGTGAGTAGCAGAATGGCTGAAGGTAGCAGTGCTTCAACGAGTATGGCTGAGGCACCTAAGAGCACCCCACCTGTCAGATACCATGGGCCGACCGACTGGATAAAAGGTAGGCTGTCGTCGAAACGAGTAGAAAGGAGCATCATTGCAATACAGGCACAGCACCAAAGAGTGGCGAATGCTGCCCAGTGGCCATCATAAGGGAAGTAGGCAAAGAAATCATTGGCGCCTGTGCCCTTGGTAAACAGCGGCTTGGTCAATCCTAGGCCCTTTTGGATAAATCCAATGATACCAACAATTACGGCGCCAAAGCAAAGCACAGGTAATATGCGCTCAAAGTATGAGCGAGATTTTGGCACAATGTAGAGCGTACTGGTCAATAAGTAAATCGCCACAAAACCGAAGATGGTGACACAAGCTGTACTATCGGCTGCGGAACTCGGTCGCCAGATGTTGGTAGGTTGAACGATATTAAAAACTAACTCTCCGACGGTGAGCGTGCTGAGTGGGTTTTGTGTTAATCCAATTATGAATTGAAGTAAAAATGCCCACGCGGGCGCAGTGCAGATCCAGAATTTAGGCCACAATAAATCAATGAAGAAGGGATGCGTATGCTCGTGAGTCTTCAAGATGACCGGTGTGAGGCATCCCACGATGATTAGGCTGCCTAGTAACCAAGAAGAGCGAGGGTCACCGATCCAATAGACCATGGAGGCCATGATTAGAGTGACGCCGAAGAGTAAAGTTTCGGCTGGCGTAAAATTGTCGCGCAGTAGTTTGTCGCGCGGTCGGAGTTGAGCGGAGTTTTCCAAAGTAAAGATCGTCAAACGGGTTGAATTAAATTGTCAGTTAGCTGTGTAGTAGATCCATGCGGAATTCATTGTAGCTTCCCTTGTATGAAAGGTAGAACGATATTCCAGTAATCATCACCCGCAGTTTCAATAAGATCTCCGTGTCCCGCGCCCTGAACAAATAGTTTTTGCTTGGTGCCTTCGATTTGACCCCAGTTTTTGCGCGCGTGGGTGAAGGGCACTACGCGGTCTTCGGTGCCGTGGATCATCAAAATCGGACATTTGATATTTGGCAGGCGTGCAAAGTTATCGAATTTATCCCATGGGAGAAGTTTAATGCCTGTCATTACACGAAAGGTTGAGGTAAAGGCACCGTCTAGTATAAGTCCTGCTACACACTCGTGCTCAGCGAGCCATGTCGACGGACCACTACCAAGCGAACGCCCATAAAGCGTGATTTTTTTAGGCGAGTAGCCAAGTGATTCAGTCGCATATTTAAAAGTAGCCTCAATTGCGGCGTATGTCCCGAACTCGCTCGCCCTTCCTGTGCTAGTTCCATAGCTAGGATAGTCGTAAGCGAGAATAGATGTCCCCAGTTGCTGAAAATGTTCAAGTAGTGGACGAATTTGACCTATGTCTTCGCCATTACCATGGCTGTAGATGAGCAGTTTATCGGAGCTGTCATTCTTTAGGAAGTAGGCCGAAACAGATTTACCATCTTGGGCTTGTAATTTTAAGATTCGGTCATCGTCTTGATAACTACTGGGCGGTGCAGGGAAGATCATGTTATTCGCAAAGATCGCAGCGTAGACATTTAGACCTGCGTATGCGATACACAGGCTGGAGATCAGAAGGATGGAAATATTGCCAATCATTTATTTGAGGGGTGAGGAGGGAGACACCACTCTTAATATTTTAGTATCTAATCGCTTGTCAGATCAAACGCTATTCTAACTAAATGACCCATCAACGGACGCCTATTTCATTTTGATTCTTCGCTCATCCTCGTAGATTTAATGGCGCTCGTTTTGACTAATTCCCAGGGTGGCAACTTGCCTTTCATTGGTTGACTGCAATATAGACGGAAGGCTTGCTAGTCCTGAAAAACTACGAGTCTACGGTGTGGTCTCCTGTTTATTTTCTTAAATCAAAGTGGTCTAGAGAAGCAGTTGTCTACGTTATAATAATTGTCTTGTGACATGAAATCCCCGATTTAGGGATCTGCCTTGGCATAACTAGGACAATCGTACCCTCTTTAGTGTAGGTTCAAAATTAAGAGGCTATTTTTTATACTTCAATGCGGCTGCGATAAAGTTGGCAAAGAGTGGGTGTGCTTCGTTGGGTTTTGACTTGAACTCTGGATGAAACTGCACACCCACATACCAAGGGTGACCAGGAATCTCAACGATTTCAACGAGGTCACGCTCGGGGTTGACGCCGCCGATCCGTAGGCCAGATTTGACGAGCTGGTCGCGGTAATTGTTGTTGAATTCGTAGCGATGTCGGTGGCGTTCTTGAATACTTTTTTCACCGTAAGCGTAATAACTAAAGCTGTCTTCGGCGAGTTCGCAGGGGCAGGCACCAAGACGCATGTTGCCGCCCTTAGTCGTCAGGTCTTTTTGATCCTCCATGATGTCGATCACGGGGTGCGCTGTCTCAGGGTCGAACTCAGTGCTGTTGGCATCTTCAAGCTTAGCTACGTTGCGCGCATATTCAATTACCGCAATCTGCATACCTAGGCATAGACCGAAGTAGGGGATACTGTTCTCGCGGGCAAATTTTGCTGCGGCGATTTTACCTTGAGTGCCACGGTCGCCGAAACCTCCGGGAATGAGGATGCCGTCGAGAGTGCCGAGGTGTTTTTGCAGGTCATCCTCGATCAGCTCTGCGTCTAGACGTATGATGTGCACACTTGCGTCATTAGCGATGCCAGCGTGTATGATGGACTCGTAGACCGATTTGTAAGCATCTTGCAGTTCGATATATTTACCGACCACGCCAATTTCGACTTTGTGACTCGGTGCTTTTAGGCGACGAACGACATCGTGCCAAACCTTCATGTCGCTATCAGGAGCGTTAAGCTTTAAATGATCGATGACAAGGTCGTCGATGTTTTCGGCTTTGAGCGCGAGGGGGAGTTCGTAGATAGAAGTCTCGACATCAATTTCTTCGATTACGGCCTTTACGTGGACGTTACAAAAGAGGGAAAGCTTCTGGCGCATCTCATCTGTCATCGGTTCTTCGGTGCGGCATACGAGGATGTCGGCTTGGATGCCGATTTCACGAAGTTTGGCCACGGATTGTTGGCTGGGCTTCGTCTTGAGCTCGCCGGCAGCCTTTAAGTATGGGAGCAGGGTGCAATGAAGGAAGAGCACGTCGTTACGCCCAACTTCAAGAGCAAATTGACGTATGGCTTCAAGGAAAGGAAGCCCTTCAATGTCCCCGATGGTGCCACCTAGCTCTGTTATGAGCACATCGACATCTTCGCCGCCGCCTGCATAAATACGCTCTTTGATCACGTTGGTCACATGTGGGATGACTTGCACAGTCGCGCCTAGATAGTCGCCACGGCGCTCCCTTGCGAGCACGGTTTCATAGACTTTGCCTGAGGTGAGATTATTCAAGCGGTTGAGCTCGCCGGAAGTGAATCGCTCATAGTGGCCGAGATCGAGGTCAGTCTCAGCACCGTCGTTGAGTACGTAAACTTCGCCGTGCTGGAAGGGGCTCATGGTGCCCGGGTCGACATTAAGATATGGATCGAACTTTTGGAGTCGTACTTTCAGACCGCGCTGCTCGAGGAGAGCGCCGAGGGCGGCGGCGGTGAGTCCTTTGCCTAGCGAGGAGACGACGCCGCCTGTTACGAATATATACTTCATGTGTTCGAACTTTGCATAAATAATTTTAGCTGATATTGGAAAAGTCGTCGCGCAATAATGGGCATACGCTTATACCTATTCAATTCTTTGGCTTTCTAGGTTGGCAAACCTTTTCCAAACATTAGCCAAAAGAAGTTTTGGATTAGCTATGCTGTTTTTACCTGTTTTTGTAATAAGAGCGATCAATAATCAGTGTTGAGTCAATAATCTCGGCATGAGGGACTAAATTATTCTATTTACTATGAATTTCATATAGCACTACTTATGAAGCCTATAGGTTGAGCTAATAGATGAATTGCAATTGGGTCGGTGTTTGAAAAGTTTATCTATGTGAGTAATTTTAACATCTAATGTAATCCCCTAGTCATGTGCACATTGTGTAATTTTGTTCAATCAACCATCGGTCGTAAGATTTTAATGGCTCTCACCGGTCTGGTCCTAGTTCTTTTTGTGATGGGACACATGTTAGGTAATCTCCAGATATTCCTCGGCCCCGACGTCATTAATGGGTATGCTTACAAGCTGCATCACTTGTTGCCAGCCTCTGCACTGTGGGCCGTTCGTTTGGTCTTGCTCGGCACCATCGCGGTCCATTTATGGGCGGCAGTCACGCTAACTTTGGATAATCGCAAGGCACGTCCGCAGGGCTACTTAGAAGATAAGGTCGTGCAAGCCAGCTATTCTTCCCGCACAATGAGAATGAGTGGCATTATCTTATTGGCTTTCATCATTTTTCACATTGCCCACTTCACTGTCCGTATTGTGCCAGGTAAGCAATACGAGGAGTTTGGTGTACTAGAGAATACTATGGTACCACTTGTGAAAGATGGTGAAGTTGTTATGAAAAATGGTCATGAGATCATGACTTTCAATGTAAATGATATGATGGTTCTAGGCTTTGAGGTCTGGTGGGTATCTGCTTTTTACATCATCGCAACAGGCCTGCTTTGCATGCATTTGACGCATGGTTTCAGTAGCATGTTTCAAAGTTTGGGGCTTCGTAATGGACTTTGGCGCAAGCGTCTCGATCGAGTAGCGCTTGCTTACGGCTGGATTGTTTTTCTTGGATTTGCAATCATTCCGATTTCTGTTATGACTGGCTTTCTTGAGAAGGATCCGACGGGTGGCCTCGCTTTGCAGATCACAGAGACTGTTGCAATCATTGGAGTAATTTAAAATTAGTAACGCCGAAATATGAATCTCGATTCCAAAATTCCCGAGGGTCCCCTCTCAGAAAAGTGGTCCAGCCATAAGTTTAATAT
>CESW01088562.1_pt1 | contig 10260 bp, 11 predicted proteins | sample 531171 | NCBI WGS metagenome assembly CESW01 (sample SAMEA2621859, study PRJEB7988) | marine metagenome | biome: marine biome (ENVO:00000447); feature: surface water layer (ENVO:00002042); material: "saline water (ENVO:00002010), including plankton (ENVO:xxxxxxxx)" | depth 5 m
AAAATTGCAATAGAATTAGAAAAGATAGCTTTGAAAGATGAATATTTTATTAATAAAAAATTGTTTCCAAATGTAGATTTTTATTCTGGTATAATCTTAAAAGCATTAGGTTTCCCTACAAGCATGTTTACTGTTCTATTTGCAATAGGAAGAACAGTAGGATGGATATCTCAATGGAAAGAAATGATAGAAGATCCTATTAATAAAATTGGCAGACCTCGTCAATTATATACAGGTTATCAAGCTAGACCTTATCAAGTTGAGTCTTCGAGAGAGAAAAAATCAATTTTTAATTGGCTTTGGAAGAAAGATTAATTAGTTTATTTATCCGATTAATACTTACTTCATACGGGCTAAATTCATTTACTATTTCTTTTATATAAAACTTAATTAACTTAATTTGATTTTCTTGATTATTTTTACTATTAAATAAATTTGTAAAACTGTTTAATAATTTTCTTTTAGTCAAATTAGAATTTACAATTTCTGGAATAATCATTTGATCACTTACAATATTGATTATATTAGCATATTTTACCCTTACAAATGGCTTAAAAAGAATTTCAGTAAAATAATTAAGTTTGTAAATAACTATTTGAGGAATATTTCTTTTTGCAATTTCGAGTGAAGCAGTTCCAGAGCAAGTTATACTTAAATAAACATTATCATAATAATTATCAAATCTTCTGATATCAGTTGAAACGAGAGTTTCAGTTTTCCATTCTTTAGTGCATTCTTTAATTAAAGAAACTAAATGAGGTAAAGTTGGAATAAAAATTTTGAATTTTATGTTATTTTTATTAATATAATCTTCTATATAACTAAAGTATTTTATGAGTTTTAATACTTCATTTTGTCTACTACCTGGTAAAAAGGCAATATATTTATAATCTTTTTTTAATTTGCGTTCTTTTATATGGAATATTGGATGACCAATAAAAGTATAATTTAAATTTTTAAAATTAAAATATTTTTTTTCGAAATTAAATAAAAGAAATATTTCATCAAAAATATTTGCAAATTTTTTTGCCCTATATGATCTCCATGCCCAAACTGTTGGGGCTACTATATGTACAATTTTTTTTTTAAAATTAGATTTTCTTAATTGATTCACTAAGTTGTAATTAAAATCTGGAGAGTCAACTGTTATAATTAAATCATAATTATTTTTAATGATAAGGTTTTTTAAATCTTTTATCATTTTTAAATATTTTGAAATTGAGAGAATAATTTCAAAAAATCCTATTGATTTAAATTCAGATAAATCAAAAATTTTATTAGTAATGTATTTTTCAGATTGTTTTCCACAAACACCATCAACTTGAATTTTATTAAAATCTATTCTCGATAATATATTAGAACAAATATTTTCACCTGATTGCTCTGTACAACAAATAAAAATTTTAGTTTTTCTCAATTTAATACCACAGAAGAGATAAATAATTTATTATCATTTGCATAATCAATAATTTTTTTCTTATCTAAAATTAAGCATTTATTTTTTTGTAAATAAACGCCATCATAATTATATTTTTTTAAATTTTTTATAGTATCTAATCCAATTAAAGGAATATCAATAAGATTACTTTGGTTTTGTTTTGAAAATTTTAATAATATACCTTTATCATCCTTTCTTTTATATTTATTACACCTTGCTATTAATTCATCTGTACCTTCAATAGCTTCTAAGCCCAATACCAATTGATTTTGAATGATAATTGCCTGACCAACATCTAATTTTTTATAAATTTTATATATAGATTTTGCTTTTTTTAAATTCAATATAGCATTTTTATTAGGTTTAATCTTAGTCAAATTTGTTTCATTTGAAAACAAGTCTTTGCAATATATTTTCCAATTAAAAAATATAAATCCTTTGGACTCAAAATATTTTTTTAAACTAATTAAAAGATTGTTATCTCCTTTTTTTTCTAATAAAAGTCTCTTTGCTAGTAAAAAAGTTGGGATATCAAAACCTAAATCTTTTATACCTGGTCTTTTAATACTTCCTGCAAAAATGATATGTTTAATATTATTTGATTCTAAGACCTTTAAAATTTTTTTTATTGATAAAATATCAATATTTAAAATTTTATGTTTATTATATAATTTGTTATTTTTATTATTTAAAGATAAAAAATATACATCAAAATTTTTATTTAAAAGTGAATTGCCAATATAAAGAGGCAAATTACCATTCCCAGTAATAATTCCAATTTTAGTCATTTTCAAAATTAGTTATGCCTCTTTTGGAATTTGAATTTAAAAATTCAACTATTTCTTTTATTTCATGTATAAAAGAACTAGCAACTGCATTTTTTTGAATATTATTTTCAATTGCATCATTTTTATCAAAAATTTGATTTATTAACTTTTTTATTTCATTTATTTCATGAGATTTTAATCCCTTTCTTTTTAATCCTATAAGATTCAAACTTTTTAAACTTTCTCTAATTCCTAAGTATAATCCATAAGGTATTATATCTTTCTCTACACCACTCATACCTCCAATCATTGCATATTTCCCAATCCTAACAAATTGATGTATGGCGGAATTACCCCCTATTATTGCATTATTATCAATTTCAACATGGCCAGCCAAAGTTGCATTATTTGCTAAAATAATATTTGATTTAATTATACAATCATGTGCTATGTGTGATCCAACCATAAACAAACAGTTATCTCCTATTGAAGTATTTAATCCACCTCCAGAAGTACCCGGATTGACAGTTACATTTTCTCTAAATTTATTATTACTTCCAATATTTAGAAATGATTTTTCATTATTAAATTTCAAATCTTGAGGTTCAGATCCAATAGAACAGAATGGAAAGAAAACATTATTATTTTCAATTTTAGTGTTACCTTGAATAGAGACGTGAGAAATTAAGTTGTTATTTTTCCCAATATTAACTCCATTACCAATAACACAGAATGGACCGATAGTTGTTGTTTCATGTATTTCAGCACTTTTAGATACTAAAGCAGTTGGATGTATCATAATCGAGTTAATAATTAAATTATTAAAGTAATGCTTTAAATAAATAATATATTACTAATTATTACTTGTATGTAATCATAGCCGAAAACTCTGCTTCACTAACTTTTATATTATCTTTAAAACAAATACCTTCAAACTTGTAAACATCTCTTACACTATTAATAAATTTTACCTCAAATGATACTTTATCATTTGGTAAAATTGGTTTTCTAAATTTTGCTTTATTTACACTCATGAATAACACAGATTTTTCTTCAAAATCTCTAAGTTTATATGATACTACTATTCCTGCAGTCTGAGCCATTGCTTCAACTATAATTACTCCAGGTACTATTGGATTACCTGGAAAATGGCCTTTAAAAAAATTTTCATTTTCTGAAAATATTTTTTCAGAAATACCATGTTCGCCTGAAACGATTATTTCACAAGTATCTACAAATAGAAATGGATTTCTATGTGGTATTAATTTTTTTATTTCATCAATATCTAATTTCATTTTTTTAATGAATTTCTAATTACTTCTTTTTTCCATAAATTAATATCTTTTGCAGGGAAACCAGCAACAATTTTATTATCTGAAATATTTTTGGTTACACCACTTTTAGCTGCAATCGTAACATTATCACCAATTTTTAAATGACCAGATATACCCGCTTGACCACCAATTTTAACATATTTTCCAATATTAGTACTACCAGCAACACCTACTTGGGCAGCTATAACAGCAAAATCTCCAATGATTACATTATGAGCTATTTGCACTAAATTGTCTATATTTGAAAATTCTCCTATTATAGTTGATTCAAATACAGCTCTATCAATAGTAGTGTTTGATCCTATAGATGTATTTTTTCCTATTATTACATTGCCAATATGATTAATTTTTTGTTTTGTTTTTATTTCAAAACCGAAACCAGAACCTCCAATTCTGGCGCCAGATTTAATAACACAATTTTCCATTACTATTGAATTTTCTATAGACACGTTGTCATGAATAACAACATTTTTATTAATTTTAACATTAGGCCCAATACTAACATTTGAACCTACGTAAACATTTTCACAAATTTCAGTATTATTATATATTACTGAAAATGGATTTATTTGTACATTTTTTCTAATTATACTATTGGAATTTATATTTGTATTTTTTGATATTACTCCATTTGAATTAAAATCATGATTTTTAAAAATATTACTTATTAAGGCCAATGCCAAGTAAGGATCTTTAACTATTATTGATTTACAACTTTTAGGTAAAAAATTTGTATATTCATTTTCTATTAAACAAGCTTTTGCATTTGTATTATTTAAATCATTTAAATATTTTGTATTAGAAAAAAACGATAAATCATTATTTGTAGAATTTTTAATTGTTTTAATATTTGCAAATGTTTCTTCATCATTAATAGTTGAATGAAATTCAATTGAATTTTTATTGAGGCAATTTTTAATATCAAGAAATTTAATTGGTTTCAAAGTCATCAAATTTTAGTTTTAAATTAATTTTCTTTAGCTCTTCAGATATATAATTTGTAATATTTAAAGAATTAGAAGCTATTAAATAACTTGTTGAGTCTAAAATCAAATCAATTTTGTTATCACTAGCATATTTCTCTAATAATAAAATTATTTCCTTTAAAATAATGTCTCTTAAATTATAAATTTCATTTTGATAGTGTAAATTGAATTTATCAACTATCATATTAAATTCATGCAATTCACTATTATAATTATCAATTTTTGAGTTTAATTCATCATTACTTAATATGAGTTTTGATTCATTGATTTCATTTAATAATGAACTTAAATCATTTTCAATAGTTTTAAAATTATCTAAATATTTTTTTTGACTAATTTCTATTTCACTTATTGTTTCAATATATTGATAATTGTTATCAATAAGTGATTGCACGTTAACAATAGCAATAGTTTGGGCTAGCAAACTTGGGCAAAAAAAATTAATAAAGAAAAAAAATATAAAAGTTATTAATTTCAATCTATATTACCTATAGAAAATAAAAACATTCTTTTTATATCATATTCTTCATCCATAATTGGGAATCCCCATGTAAAACCAATAGGGCCTATTGGTGAATAATATTTTATTCCAAATCCTGCAGATGATCTCAAGTTATTATCGGAATTTGTAGGCTTAGTTTTATTATCCCAAATTAAACCATAATCATTAAATAAATTTAAATATATTGGAAAATTTGACTTTTTTGTTAATTCTAAAGAATAATCTAATTTAGCAGCAAGAATATTATTTCCACCAATATACGAATTCCTAGAATTACGAGGACCAACACCATAACTATCAAACCCTCTAAGCCATCTGCCCCCTAAAGCAAATTTATCATCTGTTAAAATATCATTATTGTTAAGTGAAAATATATTTCCAATTTTTGTTTGAATAGAAAAAATATCATTATCTCTGCTATAAAACTTCTTTAGAGTAATTAAATTTTTTAAATATCCATTACTTGAACTTGAGGGGGTCTCAAAGGTATTATTATAACTAATATATAAACCATTTTTTGGAATAAATCCTTTATTGATAGTCGAATATCTAAGACTATTTTTAATAAGATAACTCATATTTGCACCTGAAGAATTTAATATTGTATCTGATACAGTTGAAGAGTCTGTTATAAGATAATCTTTTAGTACATACTCTAAATCAATATTATGAAATATATTTTTATTTAATTTGTAACCTATGCCTATTCCTGATGAAAAAGTGTCTAATTTGTAAGAGCTGGCAGTTGATAAATCTTGTTGTCTATAATTAATTTTATAACTAATATCAGCATCATTTTCATAAGATAATCTATCGGTTGTAATAAATTTAAATTCATTCCTGTCTTCTGATGTATTAACTAATACTTCAACGGATCTCCCAGTTCCATAAAAATTTTTCTCCCTTAAACCAGTAACAATTGCAAACCCATCAATTGTACCAACTGAAACTCCAGCATTAAAAGTTCCAGTTTGTTTTTCTTCTACTTCAATAATTAAATTTATATTCTCATTATCAATTTTTTCCTCTTTTATATTAACTGTTTCAAATATACCAAGTGATTGAAGTTGTTCTTTTAGAGTATTAATTTGATTTTCATATATTGCATCACCCTCTACAATCTCTAATTCTCTTCTTATGACATGATCAAATGTTCTGTTATTTCCAATTATTTTAATTTTATTAGTATATTTTGGTAAAATTTTATTTATTTGATATAAAATTTCAATTTTATTATCTATTATTTTATCAAAAACTTTTATCTCAAAAAATTCTAACCCGCTTTCAATAATTAACGTTGAGATTTTTTTTCTAATATCTTGAACTTGTTCGTATGAAAATATGGTATTATTGTTAGAGTAATTACTTAATTCAAAATTTATTTGATCTTTTATTTCTGAATTTAAGATATTAGCCGTATCTTCAAATAGAATTGATGATAAGAAATATTGTGACCCTTCTTCTATATCAAAATAGATATTTACTTTATTAGATTTTAAAAATTCAATTTTAGTTTCCACACTTATATCTATAAATCCTTTATTTCTATAAAATTTAGAGATTAAAAATTTATCGTTATCAATATTGTTAGGCTTATAATTATTATTAGCAAAAATATTTCTTAGTGATTTTGTTTTAGTATTAATTATTTCCCTAATTTCTTGAGCTGAAAAGCTATCATTACCATTAAAAAATATATTATTAATTTTTGTAATTTCTCCCTCTATAAATTCGAAATAAATATCTGTCGCGTTAGTATCTTTAAGCAACTTTTCAGTATAATTAATTTGTACATCATTAAAACCAAAAGATTGATATATTTTCTTTGTTTCTTTAATAAATAAATCAATCGATATGGAATTATTATTGGTTAAATTTAACTGTTCCACGATAAGATTTAAATCTTCATCTTTCAATCTTTTATTTTTATCATAATATATTTTATTTATAGATGGGTATTCTACAACTTTAATGATGTATTTATCATCTACTATAGTGACTGATACATCCTGAAATAATTTTGATTTACTTAATGATTTAATTATATCATTCGAATATGATTCATTTAATATTTCAGGTATATCCTTTAAGATTGAGAGAATAACAGTTGAGTCAGTATAGTCATTACCCTTTATTTCAAAGATTATATCTTTTGAAAAACTAACTTTTGATAGAGAAAGAACTAATATAATATTAAATATTAAGAATTTTGATTTTATATAATATATTTTCAACTTCTTCATGATATTTTATTATATCTTTAATATTGTTTACTCTAGAATACAAATTTAAAGATGTGACTTTTCTTATTATTCTGTCAATATCTGTATATCTAATAATATTATTCTTAAATAAGTTTACAGCATATTCATTACCAATATTAAATTTGATTAAATTTTGTGGTGTACTTTTATCAATTTTTTTAAAGTAGTTATATATTGGAAAAATATCATTTTTAACATTCTCAAAAGTCAAATTAGTATAATTTTTGAGTAAGAATTTATTATTAAGATTTTGATATTTTGGACCTGAAGATGATAAGAAATTATAAATAGGAATCTTCATATCGTTATGGAAAGAATTGAAATGCTTGATATAATTACTCTTATCAATAATAGAATGCACAATTGCTTCTGGGTGAATAAGAATATCTAATTTTTCAAATGGTATATCAAATAGATAATGTGCTTCAATAAGCTCTAAACATTTATTGACTAAAGTAGCAGAGTCTACACTATTTTTATATCCCATTTTCCACTTAGGGTGCTTTATTGCTTGAGAAAAAGTTATATCCCTTAATGAATTAAATTTTCTATTATAAAATGGACCACCAGAGGCAGTTAAAATAATTTTACTAACAATTTTTTTATTTAATGTTTTCTGAAAAAATTCAAATATTGAAAAATGTTCAGAGTCTAATGGAAAAATATTCGTTTTATAAAAATATTTTTTTTTTTTAAAAATATGACCCGCAGATACAATTGATTCTTTACTAGCTAAACCTAGGTTATCAGTATTGTTAATTATTTGTTCAAGGAAATAAAGAGATTTATATCCTGAAATAGCTAGTACGCTTAGATTTGATTTGCTAGAAGATAAATAACCTAATAACTCATTAAAATTTAATAACTTAGTTTTACCAATTTTTGTTCCTAAATTAGGAATTTTTTCTAAATCATAAAGGAACGCATAATTCGGTTTGTATTTATGTATTTGTTTTATTAATAATTTATAATTTGATTTAGCACATAATAAATTAACATTAATATTTTTAAAATTATCATCAATGAGCTGTAGTGTTTTTGTTCCAATAATACCTGTACTTCCAAAAATGTTAATATTCATAGTTAAATATTAATTGATACAGAATAAAACATAATTGAAAATAAAAAACTATCAAATCTGTCAAACAAACCTCCATGACCGGGAATAAAGGAACTAGAATTTTTGATATTATTTTTTCTTTTAAAGAAAGACTCTAAAATATCTCCTACAAATGCTGTTAAAATAATCATAAAAATAAATAAAAATAAATTTAAATTAATATAAGTATTTAATAAATAATATGAAAATATTAAACTTAAAAGAAATGATATACTAAAACCACCAATTAAGCCTTCAACAGTTTTTTTTGGACTAATTATTATTAATTTATTTTTACCTAATAATTTTCCAATGACATATGAGCTTATATCAAAACAAATTACAATAAAAATAAAGAAGTTAAAATTTAATAAAAGTTCTTTACTAAAATCAATATTTATAAAAAAAATAAATGATATTAAAATGTAAATTAATGGAACTAATTTAAATTTTTTAAAATATATTATAATTTCGATGAATATCAAAATATAAATAAATAGTACTAAAAAAAAAACTAATTTAAAATTAATTTTTGCGATAAAATAATAAATTAAAATTAAAATAATTGAAAATAATAACCTTAAACTAAAATTTTTATAATCCATATTTCCTTTTAATTTTGGAATACTTATCAATTATTGATTGTAATTCTATTTCTGAAAAATCTGGCCAAAGAGTTTTAGTAAAAAAAAGTTCAGTATAAGTTAATTGATACATGGTAAAATTACTCAACCTTTGGTAACCCCCAGTTCTAATAAGTATGTCAGGATCAGGTAAAGAGCCTATAAAAAATAACTTATCTATGTTTTTTTCATCATCAATATTATTAATTAGTTTATTTTCTTTTATTTTTTTAAAAATATTTCTTATTTCATTTTTAAAACCATAATTAAATGCAATATTTAATTGTAGATTATTATTATTTAATGAGACTGTTTCAATTTTTTCAAATATTTGTATTATTTTATTAGGTAAATTTTCCCGTGATCCAAAAATTTTAATTTTTACTCCCTTATCCTGAACTAATTCATTAAAGATATTTTGAAAATTTTTGTATATAATATCATAAATAATTTTCACTGAACTTCTGCTAAAATTTTCTGAAGATAAAGCAAAAACAGTCAAATAAGATAATTTAATTGATAAAGAAAATTTAACTAAATTTTTTATATTTTCAAAGCCTTTTGAATATCCATGAATATTTGAAACATTATTTTGCTTTGCCCATCTTTTGTTACCATCTAATATTAAAGCTATATGATTTAAGTTGTTCAAACTTACACTTTCAAAATATCATTTTTTTTTGCTTCTAATATTTTGTCTATTTTTTCAATGTTAGAGTCTGTAGTTTTTTGAATATCATCTAATTTTCTTTTTAATTCATCTTCAGAAAGATTTGAGTCCTTCTTTTCATTTTTTGAAATTTCCATGAAATCTCTTCTAATATTTCTAACTGTGACTTTAGAATTTTCTGCGAACTCTGATGCTATTTTTATGATCTCTATTCTTCTTTCTTCACTCAATTTAGGAATTGGAAGCCTTATAAGCTGCCCATCTGTTTGAGGATTGATACCTAGATTAGATTCAGTAATAGAATTTTCTATTGATTTAACTAAAGATGAATCCCATACTTGAATTGTAATTGTGCTAGCATCCTGGACAGAAATATTACCAAGCTGATTTAAAGGGGTCTTCGCTCCATAAGCGTTAACTAGAATATTATCTAACATTGAAGGGTTTGCTCTTGATGTTCTCAAAGAATTTAGCTCTTTTTCAAAATGAGAAACTGCAGAATGCATTTTACTTTCAAGATCACTCATATCTAACTTATTTTACTATATGAACCTTTACGATTCAAAACATTAATTAA
>CESW01097394.1_pt1 | contig 10260 bp, 8 predicted proteins | sample 531171 | NCBI WGS metagenome assembly CESW01 (sample SAMEA2621859, study PRJEB7988) | marine metagenome | biome: marine biome (ENVO:00000447); feature: surface water layer (ENVO:00002042); material: "saline water (ENVO:00002010), including plankton (ENVO:xxxxxxxx)" | depth 5 m
GAGGTTTTTGCCTTTGATTGGCAAGGTCGGAGAGACCGAAGCATGATTGCACTGCTCTACGAGACGGGAATCAGAATGAGTGAGTTGATCGGGTTGAAAGTTGGGGATATCAATGGTGCGAGAAAAGAACTTCGGGTTTATGGAAAGGGCAGGAAAGAGAGGGTTTTGCCGCTGCTGCCCGCGACGCTTGAGAGCATCATGCAACATGTGATGGATCGCCCTGTAGGCGGAGATGACTTGTTTGTTACAGATGCCGGAAGCTCTCTGTATCCGTCGTTTGTTTATCGCAGGGTGAATTATTACCTTGGTGAGGTGAGTTCTCTGCAGCAATGCAGTCCTCACGTTCTTCGGCATACGTTTGCAACCCACTTGTTGAACAGGGGAGCCGAATTGGCAGCCGTGAAAGATCTCTTAGGTCATGCCAGTTTGTCATCTACACAAGTGTATACCCAGCACACGACAGCAAGGCTGAAGGAGTTTCACAACGCTTCTCCGCTGAACAAGAGGTCAACGGGGGAGTAAACCCGTTGCTCGATGCAAGTACAGATTCATTCCATTCATTTCGACGCCGATCAATCGTTGTTGGAATTCATCAGGGTCAAGTTGGATAAGCTTTTGACCTACAACAATGAAATCCAAAATTGTGAGGTCTTTTTACGCATAGAAAAGGGCGACAATCGCGAGAATAAAGTCGTTGAAGTCAAGGCCCATATTCCTGGCAAGGACCTATTCGCCAAAAAGAGGTCGGTCAGTTTCGAAGCAGCCATGGACGAGGTGCATGAAGCCTTGAGGCGACAGGCGATGAAGGTGCATCCCTGAGCACGCTAAATCCCTAAAAATTTTCCTGCTGGAGCATGTGTTATCACGTGGATTTCTTTCGTACATTTGCCGTCCTGAAATCCGGGAGGGTTCTTGTTGCCCTGTTCTTTGAAATGTCGCCGGTGTAGCTCAGAGGCCAGAGCAGCTGATTTGTAATCAGCTGGCCGGGGGTTCGAATCCCTCCACCGGCTCAATGTACCAATCACGCATGATTGGGTGAATGCCTCAGGGGGGTACGCCGGAGTTGGAGAGCCGGGGCAGACTGTAAATCTGTTGTCTATGACTGAATAGGTTCGATTCCTATTACCCCCACCATCTACACTCAGTTGTGCAAGCGGAAGTAGCTCAGTTGGTAGAGCATCAGCCTTCCAAGCTGAATGTCGCGAGTTCGAATCTCGTCTTCCGCTCTGTTCAGCCGATGTAGCTCAGGGGTAGAGCGCTTCCTTGGTAAGGAAGAGGTCACGGGTTCAATTCCCGTCATTGGCTCCGAAAAAAAGAAATTAAAGAAAATCATTAACTAAATAAATCTTTCCAGACCATGGCAAAGGAAACTTTCGACCGGTCGAAACCCCACGTCAACATCGGCACAATCGGCCACGTTGACCACGGGAAGACGACCCTCACGGCTGCAATCACCAAAGTGATGGCAGACGCTGGTTTTAGCGAGGCTCGCTCGTTTGACCAAATCGACAATGCTCCAGAAGAAAAGGAGCGTGGAATTACCATCAACTCCTCTCACGTGGAGTACCAAACGGACAAGCGTCACTACGCTCACGTTGACTGTCCAGGTCACGCTGACTATGTCAAGAACATGGTGACGGGTGCCGCTCAAATGGATGGAGCCATCCTCGTTGTCGCTGCAACGGACGGCCCCATGCCTCAAACGCGCGAGCACATTTTGCTTGGTCGCCAAGTAGGTGTACCTCGCATCGTGGTATTCATGAACAAAGTCGATATGGTCGACGATCCAGAGTTGCTAGAGCTCGTTGAAATGGAAATTCGTGAATTGCTCTCATTCTATGAGTACGATGGTGACAATGGTCCCGTGGTCCAGGGCTCTGCTTTGGGTGCTTTGAATGGCGAACCCAAGTGGGTCGAGACGGTCATGAATCTCATGCAAGAAGTTGATACGTGGATTGAAATTCCACCACGTGAGAACGAAAAGCCGTTCTTGATGTCCATTGAGGACGTCTTCACGATCACTGGTCGTGGAACTGTAGCTACAGGTCGCATCGAAACTGGGGTCATCAACACAGCAGACGAGGTAGACATCATTGGAATGGCTGAGGAAAAGCTCAAGACCACGATTACTGGTGTGGAGATGTTCCGCAAGATTCTCGACCGGGGCGAGGCTGGTGACAATGTGGGTCTTCTGTTGCGCGGCATCGACAAGAAAGACATCCGTCGAGGCATGGTAATCGCTGCTCCAAATAGCATTACTCCGCATACTCATTTTAAAGGTGAGGTCTACATCCTCAAAAAAGAAGAGGGTGGCCGTCATACGCCTTTCCACAACAAGTATCGTCCTCAGTTCTACTTCCGTACTACGGATGTTACTGGCGAAATCACTTTGGAAGCCGGTCGTGAGATGGTCATGCCTGGTGACAACGTGACAATTGAGGTAAGTCTCATTGCACCAATTGCCATGGACAAAGGCCTACGTTTTGCCATCCGTGAAGGTGGTCGTACTGTAGGTGCTGGCCAGGTGACTGAAATCCTTGCTTAAGCGGGGTTTCAGTGCAGTCTGAACTCAAAAGAAGAAGGACTCTCTAGAGAGTACCTTCTTCTTACCTCTACGGGCGTAGCTCAATTGGTAGAGTAGTGGTCTCCAAAACCATTGGTTGCAGGTTCGAGTCCTGCCGCCCGTGCAAAAACTGACAACAATGTCTTCGTTAACTCAATATGTGCAAGCCTCCTTTCAAGAATTGCAGACCAAAGTGACTTGGCCTACTTGGCGTGAGTTGCAGGAGTCTTCGGTTCTTGTCTTCGTGGCAAGTTTGTTGATCGCTTTCATCGTTTCTGCGATGGATTGGGTCTTTGGAGTGAATGCTGCAGATTCCATGTGGTCTGGCGCAGTTGGTTTGTTATACCAACTCCTGTAATCGGTCTTAAGAGCCCCAATACGATGAGTGAAATCGATAAAAAATGGTATGTCGTCCGCGCTGTCAGCGGCCAGGAAAAGCGGGTGCAAGAAACCGTTGAAACGGAAATTGCGGCAGCCGGATTGCAAGACTACGTGGGTCAAGTTTTGATTCCTCTTGAGAAAGTATTCACCATTCGAAATGGCAAGAAGGTTTCCAAGGAGCGGAACTTGTTTCCAGGTTACGTCTACATCGAAGCTGCCCTCGTGGGAGAAGTTCCTCACATCATTCGCAACATCACCAACGTCATTGGTTTTCTTGGCGCTGAAAAACGAGGTGCCCCGATGCCTTTGCGACAAAACGAGGTGAATCGAATTTTGGGTGTGGTGGACGACATGGCTGACAGTGAAGAAGAAATCAACATACCGTACGTCGTGGGTGAACTTGTAAAAGTCACAGACGGGCCATTTAATGGATTCCACGGCAACATTGAAGATGTAAACGAAGAAAAGAAAAAACTGAAGGTTATGGTCAAAATCTTCGGGCGCAAGACGCCTGTGGAACTTGGCTATCTCCAAGTAGAGAAAGAAAGCTAATAACTGGAACAGACACAGCCAAAACCTTCCCGCATTGTCCCTAAATGCTTCCCATTGCGCGGGTGGAGGACTGTTCAAATAAAAATGATCAATGGCTAAAGAAGTAGCTGGACTTATCAAGCTGCAAATTCGCGGTGGAGCGGCCAATCCGTCACCTCCCGTGGGACCCGCTTTGGGTGCCAAGGGTGTGAATATCATGGAGTTCTGTAAGCAATTCAATGCGAGAACCCAAGATAAAGCGGGGAAGGTCCTTCCAGCGGTCATCACGGTCTACAGTGACAAGTCGTTTGACTTTGTCATCAAGACCCCACCGGCCGCGGTTCAATTGATGGAGGCTGCCAAGCTCAAAAAGGGTTCTCCCGAATCCAACAGGAGTAAGGTGGGCAAAGTCACTTGGAGTCAGGTGCGAACAATTGCAGAGGACAAGATGCCCGATTTAAATTGCTTTTCCGTCGAGTCCGCCATGAAAATGGTGGCAGGTACGGCGCGTAGCATGGGCATCAACGTCATTGGTGAATCTCCCTTCTAAGTCACAAATCGCGCAACATGGGACGACTATCAAAGAACCAGAAAGCGGTCGCTGAAAAAATCGATACGGAAAAGCTGTACAGCTTGGAAGAAGCCTCTGCCCTCGTGAAGGAGTGCTCAACCACCAAATTTGATGCAACAGTAGACCTCGCAGTGCGCCTTGGCGTAGATCCTCGCAAAGCGAACCAAATGGTTCGTGGAACGGTGAGCCTTCCCCACGGGACAGGCAAAAACGTGCGTGTATTGGTGCTTTGCACTCCTGACAAAGAACAGGAGGCGAAAGACGCCGGTGCAGACCACGTTGGATTGGACGAATACGTGACGAAGATCAAGGGCGGATGGACCGATGTGGATGTAATCATTACCACTCCCCAAGTCATGGGCAAGGTGGGTGCTTTGGGCCGAGTTCTCGGACCCCGTGGCCTCATGCCTAACCCGAAGTCGGGTACCGTGACAATGGAAGTTGGAAAGGCTGTAACAGACGTGAAGGCGGGAAAAATTGATTTCAAAGTGGACAAGTTTGGCATCGTGCATGCCTCAGTTGGAAAGGTGTCTTTTGACGCCAAGAAAATTGAGGAGAATGCGGCTGAATTGTTGACCACCTTGATGCGTTTAAAACCCTCCTCTGCCAAAGGAACCTACGTGAAGAGCATCGCTATGAGCTCCACGATGGGACCAGGAATTAAAATCGAACAGAAACTGGCGACTGCCTGATTCGCAAACTGAACTACAATGACTCGAACTGATAAAGATCAATTGATCGACGAGCTTGTCAAAGTGCTTGCGGAGAAAAACGTGGTTTACCTCACCGACGCTTCGGGGTTGGATTCAGAGGCGACCACGAGCCTTCGCCGCGAGTGTTCCAAAAAAGACGTCACGGTGCGCGTGGTGAAAAACACCCTTCTTCGCATCGCGATGGAACGCACAGAGGACCGAGATTACACGGAACTCTATGACGTTCTGAAAGGTCAAACGGCCCTTCTTTTTGGAGACGTCGGAAATGCCCCAGCCCGCGTGCTGAAGGATTTTCGCAAGAAGCACGACATGCCGATTTTAAAGGGCGCATACGTCGAACAAGCAACATATTTGGGTGACAACAACCTCGAGGCTCTCACCAGCATAAAATCGAAGGAAGAATTGGTGGCAGATGTAATTGCTCTCCTCCAGTCTCCGATGAAGAATTTGGTGGGCGCATTGAACTCAGGTGGCAACACCATGTCTGGTCTGGTCAAGGCGCTGCAAGAACGCGGCTGAGCTTGGCATCTTCATATTAATAGAATAAGAACAATACAAACTAAACATTATGGCTGATTTAAAAGCTATGGCGGAAAACCTGGTGAACCTCACTGTTAAGGAGGTAAACGAGCTCGCTGAAATCCTTAAGGAAGAGTACGGAATCGAACCCGCTGCGGCAGCAGTGGCTGTTGCCGGTCCAGCCGGTGGCGGCGAAGCTGGCGGCGGCGAAGAGAAATCCGAGTTTGATCTAATCTTGACTGCCGCCGGCGGCAGCAAGCTCGCTGTTGTGAAGCTTGTGAAGGAGCTCACCGGACTCGGCTTGAAGGAAGCGAAAGACATCGTTGACGGCGCACCGGCTCCGATCAAGGAGGGCATTCCAAAAGACGAGGCTGAGGCCTTGAAAACCCAACTTGAGGAAGCTGGCGCCGAGGTTGAGCTCAAATAAGCACAACCCCGAGCAATAAAGCACGGGCGGAGAGCAGGTCTCCGCCCTTGTCTGCTTTCTGAATGTTCCGTATTTCGGTCGCATTCGAACTCCAACCTGTTTCTTCTTGTTTGATTTTCTCAAGACCAAACGTACATGACCCTGGCCAACCCCAATTCCAACCCTTTGCGCACCAACTTTGGTTCGGTAGATCTTCCCTTGGAGCATCCAGATTTTTTGGACATTCAACTCCGCTCTTTTCAGGAGTTTTTTCAATTGGAAACGAATCCCGAAAACCGAACCACGGAGGGCCTTTTCAAGGTTTTTAGTGAGAACTTTCCAATCACAGATACGCGAAATCAATTTGTCCTCGAGTTCCTCGATTATTTCATTGATCCCCCGCGTTACAGCATTCAAGAATGCATTGAGCGTGGCCTGACGTACAGCGTTCCTTTGAAGGCCAAACTCAAACTGTATTGCACAGATCCTGAACATGAAGATTTCGAGACCATTGTACAGGATGTGTACTTAGGGACCATTCCCTATATGACTCCGCAGGGGTCTTTTGTCGTGAATGGAGCCGAGCGTGTGATTGTGAATCAGTTGCACCGATCACCTGGTGTTTTCTTTGGTCAAAGTCGTCACGCAAACGGAACGAAGCTTCACTCTGCTCGAATCATCCCGTTCAAGGGCTCTTGGATTGAATTTGCCACAGACATTAATGGTGTGATGTATGCGTACATCGACAGAAAAAAGAAGTTGCCTGTCACTACACTTCTTCGGAGCATCGGTTATGAAACAGACCGCGATATTTTAGGGATATTCGATCTCGCTGACGAAGTAAAAGTGACAAAGGCTGGCTTGAAGCGCGTTCTCGGCCGACCATTGGCCGCTCGTGTGCTGAAAACCTGGGTAGAGGACTTTGTCGAGGAGGATACCGGTGAGGTTGTTTCCATCGAGCGGACAGAGGTGGTGCTCGAGCGTGAAACCATCCTTGAAAAGGAGCACATTGATCTGATTCTCGATTCAGGTTCCAAAACCATCATCCTTCACAAAGAAGGGGTCAACCAAGGAGACTTCACCATCATCTACAACACCCTTCAAAAGGACAGTTCTAATTCGGAGAAGGAAGCCGTAGAATACATCTACAGGCAGCTTCGAAATGCCGAGCCGCCCGATCTTGAGACGGCCCGTGGAGTCATTGACAAGTTGTTTTTCTCTGAGCAACGCTACGATTTAGGAGAAGTAGGTCGCTTCCGAATCAATCGCAAATTGGGAGTTGAAGGTGAGGAGTCTCGAACGCTGACTACGGATGACATCATCCGTATCATCAAAACCTTGTTGGATTTGGTGAACAGCAACACGGATGTGGACGACATTGACCACTTGAGCAACCGTCGCATTCGCACGGTAGGAGAACAATTGTACTCTCAATTCGGAGTTGGCTTGGCTCGTATGGCAAGGACAATCCGTGAGCGAATGAATGTTCGCGACAATGAAGTTTTCACGCCAACTGATTTGATCAATGCCAAGACATTGAGCTCAGTCATCAACAGCTTTTTTGGAACCAACCAACTTTCGCAGTTCATGGACCAAACCAATCCCTTGAGTGAGGTGACGCACAAGCGCCGCATCTCCGCTCTGGGGCCTGGTGGTCTGAGTCGTGAGCGAGCTGGTTTTGAGGTTCGCGATGTACACTACACCCACTACGGAAGACTGTGTACGATTGAGACCCCTGAAGGTCCCAACATTGGGTTGATTTCTAGCCTCTGTGTTTATGCAAAAGTGAATCGTTTGGGGTTCATTGAGACTCCTTATCGAAAAGTCATCAAAGGCAAGGCAGCAATCACTGACAAGGACGTGGTTTATCTCTCCGCTGAGGACGAGGACTCCGCAATGATTGCTCAGGCGAATGCGCCCATTCAGAAAGATGGATCATTTGAAAATGAATTGGTGAAGGCGCGTTTGGAAGGTGATTTTCCAATCGTGAAGCCCGATGAACTTCAGTACATGGATGTTGCTCCGAATCAAATTGCATCGATTGCAGCGTCCTTGATTCCTTTTCTTGAGCACGATGATGCCAACCGTGCTTTGATGGGTTCGAACATGATGCGCCAAGCTGTGCCACTGATGAGACCCAACTCTCCCATTGTTGGTACAGGTGTTGAGGCTCCTGTTGCAAGAGACTCGAGGGTGCTTATGAGGGCAGAGCGCGATGGCGTGGTAGAATTTGTCGATGCCAACGAAATTCACATTCGACACGACATGAACGAGAACGATCTGCTCGTGTCATTTGAGAGTGATTTGAGAATTTATAACCTTCCAAAATTTGCGCGCACCAACCAAGGCACGTGCATGAATTTGAAGCCCATTGTTGCCAAGGGTGAAAAGGTAAAAGCTGGGCAAATTTTGGTGGAAGGCTACTCGACGCAAAAAGGGGAGCTTGCGCTAGGACAAAACATGAAAGTCGCTTTCATGCCATGGCAAGGCTACAATTTTGAGGATGCCATCGTCATCTCTGATAGAGTTGTTCGAGAGGATGTGTTTACGTCCTTGCACGTTGATGAATACGTGCTCGAGGTGCGAGATACCAAACGCGGAGTTGAGGAGTTGACAAGTGACATCCCAAATGTCAGTGAAGAAGCCACGAAAGACTTGGATGAGCACGGATTGATCCGCATCGGAGCAGAGGTCACAGAAGGCGACATTCTTATCGGAAAAATCACGCCGAAAGGAGAGTCTGATCCGAGCCCGGAGGAAAAGCTTCTTCGTGCCATCTTTGGAGACAAGGCTGGGGATGTGAAAGATGCCTCTCTAAAAATGCCTCCATCTGGACAGGGCGTAGTTATTGATAAAAAGCTTTTCAGTAGAGCAGTCAAGGACCGAAAATCCAAAGCAAGCGACAAAGCTGTCTTAGAGTCCATCGATCAAGACTTTGACAAGGAGGCAGGCTTGCTAAAAAAACTTTTGGTTGAGAAGCTCATGAAAATTGTGGGTGGCAAGGTCAGCCAAGGTGTTTTCAATTACTACAAGGAGGAACAAGTCAAGAAGGGAGTGAAATTCACACAAAAAGTGCTCTCGAGTCTTGATTACCTCATCATCAACGCAGATGGTTGGATTCGCGATGCTGGTCAGAGTGCTTTGGCTGCACGACTGATTCACAACTACACCCTCAAATACAACGATTTGTTGGGTGTGTACAAGCGAAAGAAATTTCAGGTCACGGTTGGCGATGAATTGCCAGCGGGCATTGTCAAATTGGCCAAAGTTTACGTTGCGAAGAAGCGAAAGCTGAAGGTCGGCGACAAGATGGCAGGGCGCCACGGGAACAAAGGAATTGTTGCCCGAATTGTGCGCCAAGAAGACATGCCTTTCCTCGAGGATGGCACGCCCGTCGACATTGTCTTGAATCCACTAGGTGTACCCTCACGAATGAATTTGGGTCAGATTTATGAGACCGTACTTGGTTGGGCTGGAGAAAAATTGGACCGCAAGTTTGCGACGCCCATTTTTGACGGTGCGTCCATCCAAGAAATTTGTGATTTGACGGAGGAAGCAGGTGTCCCGGAATTCGGTGTGACTCACCTTTATGACGGCGGGACGGGTCAACGCTTTGACCAACCCGCAACGGTTGGTGTGATTTACATGATCAAGCTCAGCCACATGGTAGACGATAAAATGCATGCACGTAGCATCGGTCCGTACTCACTGATCACGCAGCAGCCATTGGGAGGTAAAGCCCAGTTTGGCGGGCAGCGCTTCGGCGAGATGGAGGTGTGGGCGCTTGAAGCCTTCGGTGCTGCCAACATCCTTCAAGAAATTTTGACGGTCAAGTCAGACGACGTTCAAGGTCGCGCCCGTGCATACGAGGCGATTGTAAAAGGCGACGTGATGCCAACCCCGGGCATTCCAGAGTCTTTCAACGTTCTCATGCATGAATTGCGTGGCCTCGGTTTAACTGTTTCACTCGATTGATTCTTCAACACATGTTCCAACAAAACAACCCCAAGCAGTTAAGCAGCGACTTCAATAAGATTACCATCTCATTGTCGTCCCCCGAGCGCATTCTCGAGGCGTCACACGGTGAAGTACTGAAGCCTGAGACCATCAACTATCGCACATACAAGCCTGAACGTGACGGCCTTTTCTGTGAGCGCATTTTTGGCCCTGTCAAGGACTACGAGTGTCACTGTGGCAAATACAAGCGCATTCGCTATAAAGGCATCGTTTGTGATCGCTGTGGTGTAGAAGTCACGGAAAAGAAAGTTCGCCGTGAGCGAATGGGCCACATCAACCTCGTTGTGCCTGTCGTCCATATTTGGTATTTCAAAAGTCTACCCAACAAGATTGGATACCTCCTCGGCATTCCTTCAAAAAAGTTGGACCAGGTCATTTACTATGAGCGATATGTTGTGATCAATCAAGGCATTGCAGAGGTTCCTCAAGCGGATGCCAAGGAGACTTACACGTTGCTGACAGAGGATGAGTATCTCGACATCGTAGATACATTGCCGAAGGAAAACCAATATCTCGATGACAAAGACCCGAACAAGTTTGTCGCCAAAATGGGTGCAGA
>CESW01052559.1_pt1 | contig 10253 bp, 8 predicted proteins | sample 531171 | NCBI WGS metagenome assembly CESW01 (sample SAMEA2621859, study PRJEB7988) | marine metagenome | biome: marine biome (ENVO:00000447); feature: surface water layer (ENVO:00002042); material: "saline water (ENVO:00002010), including plankton (ENVO:xxxxxxxx)" | depth 5 m
CTTACTTGGTCGGTGGGCATGTAGTTTTACACCATGCTGACTGCCTTACATCGTCAGACCGCGGCCCTGTTGAAATGGGAGGTGATTTCTAAATTTAATTTTTGGAAAAAATTGTGCTTCAGTGGGTTGTGTTTTGTTGGCTCAACTTGTTCCATAAATACATATGCTCAGGATTGTCAACGTGCTTCGCAATTCAAAGCGCACCATGCCTGGTCGATGCCCTTGCGCATTGAGCCTCGTTTGAGTGGCAACTTTGGTGAACTTCGGGGAGGTCACTTTCACACGGGATTGGACTTCAAAACCGAGGGACGTGAGGGATTGGTGGTGCTTGCTGCTACAGACGGTCGCGTGTCCCGCGTAAAAATGTCTCCGTGGGGTTATGGAAACGCCTTGTACCTAGATGGTCCTGACGGCATCACGACCGTGTACGCTCATTTGCAAAAATTCGCACCACAAATTCAAAAATGGGCCATTGAAAGGAGCTATGAAGGAAGGCATTTGGGTTTGGATGCCTCACCAGCCACGGATTTGACCTTCCAAGCGGGAGATACGATTGGATGGAGCGGAAACTCTGGAGGGAGCGGTGGGCCTCACCTGCATTTCGAAGTTCGCAACACCTCAAATCAACATCCTCTGAATCCGCTCGATGGATGGGTGACCAAAATAGACACACGTCCGCCGGTGCTTCCGACCCTTTGGGCTGAATCGGATCAACTGATGCGCGAGTGGAATCTCAGTGAAGTCGATACGGTTCTTGTTCCCACCTTATTTCGTTTATCTGTCGAGGGTTATGATGTCCTCAATGGTGCGCCCAACATCTGTGGTTTGCACGAATTGCAAGCTGTCGCGATGTCTCAAAATGGCAATGAACTGATGTCCTACAAAGCGTCTTGGACCGAGCTCGACTTCAGCGTTAACAAAGACATGAATGCACATGCTTTTTATCCCATTTGGGGGTCACAACGCAAACAAGTGCACCGATTGCATCGGCTGGCCACAAATCGCTTGGGCATCTATGACAGCCCGCCACACAGTGGCTGGCTTCAATTGAAGCCAAAAGAGACTTCCGCCTTGCAAATTCGCGCCATCGATGCATCTGGAAACGAGACGATGCACGAGGTGGTTTTGAAGGCAGATCCAGAATGCATCTTAAATTCTAATTGGAAACTTAAGGACATGCCTTGGGAGGGTGAAACCAAAGTTGTGGAGCCCGGGACATCAGGAAGGTGGGAGACGGCCATGGCCACGATTGCCTGGGAGGCAAATACATTTTTTGAATCGGTGGGTGTGGGATGGTCCATGAATGATGAACACTCTGGGGGTACATTGTTCCCTTCGATGGTTCCTTTTAAAAAGACGATTTCAGTGACTTGGAACGTGCCAAAAACAATGGATCCAAAACACGGGTTTTGGTCGGCTTTGTCTGGCAACATCTGGCCTGCCGACAAGTGGTTGGCTGTCCAAAGAAGTGACAAGGGCAATGTGTTGGGCACAGCAAAAGCGGAGGTTGTCGAAGGACGAGCAACCATGTGGTTGGCGGAAGGGGGTGTTTGGAATCTTGAGCGAGATACAGTGGCGCCTAGAGTGCTGCCCTATCACAGTGGCACGCCTCTGATTTCTGATGGAGATGCAGTCTGGTTCGTGGAAGATGAATTGTCGGGCATCGACGAGCTTCAATTGACTTTGGATGGCGTGTGGGCGCGATTGGTTTGGGATCCCAAAAGAAACATGGTTACCTATGAACACGGCGACGGAGTGCACAGCGCGAACAGACCGGTCAAAGCTGTATTGACAACCATCGACAAGGCTGGAAATGCAGCGAAATGGACAGGTTTACTGTCGTGGCCCTGACACAACTTAGCGATTCAGTTTAGCCTTTACCAAGCTGTAATCAAGGAAGTAGAGCGCACGGATTGAGATGGAGTTCGTAAACCCTTCTTGGAGCAGGTTTCCCCAATTGTTCCAATAGCCCACAGGCAAGATGAATCCTTCCTCATTGAGGGTGTTCTTCCAAACAATGCTCAATTCACTGCCGGGAGAAAAAATCCAACGGTACACAAGATCGACACTCCACGCATTGTAATTCAGGTCTCGACTGGAGGTTCCATTGGCTTCATTCAACAAAAGAGAATTGAAGGGAGTTGCTCCATCGAGACTTCCATCGGCATTCAATTCAAAAAACTCGTGGTAATCCACCACACTCCAATAGTGTCGAAGCCTTGCGGACAAACTGGATGTAGGTGCAAAGATGTAACTGGCATTGAGCACATGCGTGTTGCTTGTGTTTTCACGGCGTCCAAACAAACTCACAGCCTCGCCAATGGGGTCTTCCTCGACAGAAGCCCAGCCGCGCTCGTTGCGCCGAACTTGCCAACTCCAGACATAATCTACACTCAATCTGTCGCTGAACCGGATACGAGGTGCAAGTCGGAGAAAAAATTCGTTCCAATCTGGAATTTCGGGCCTCCATCGGCGCTTGATGAAACCGTCTAGAGCCACTGCTTTTCGATAGTCTGTGGACGTTACAAATTCAGCCGAAGTCCAGCGTGGTGTTCTGAACGGAATGGCTTCCAGACGCGAGGCAAACCAATCCATACCGCTGCGAGGTTGACCTTCAAATTCAAATTTGTTAAACCAAAACGTCTTGGACACAGCGGCCCATTCTGAGCCCCAGGTAATGTTGCTGTATTCTCTCGGCGCATAGAGGTGGTTCAATTCACCATCCATTGACCACCACATGCGGTTGAACACTCCAAACGGCTGATATATTCCGTATTCCAATTTTCCTGAGGTGACAATTTCATTGGGTGCCGCCAAGTAGCCCAAATCGTTGGGATTGTAGTTCTCCGACTCTCGGTAGTGCCCGACATTGCCTCGAAACTGTCCGGATGTCTTGGACAAATTCACACCCCAACGGTGACCCTCGTCGTGACTGGATGCATCACCTTGGGCCATGGTGTTTCGAGCTGCATTTCCACTGATCGCCCAACTGTTGTCTTCGTTGCGAAAAGTATATTCTGCACCTTGAACGAAGGCGTCGCGACCATTTCCCGATCGAAGGGTGTTCGTGCTGAGCAGTGTGATGAAACTGTTGTTGGGTAGATTTTGATCGGCCACAGTGACATTGTACGAGGTCAATGCGCCTCGGCCGTCAGTGGTATCTCGTGCAAATGCCTGAAAGACCCCAATGCCGGTCCCTGCCGCCGAACGACCGCTGAATTTGGTTGCATTGAAGAGTTGCCCCTCATCTCCCACGCGGCGGCTGTAAAACAAACCGCCTTTGTTGAATAGGTCTGTGCCTTCCAAAAAGAAGGGACGATTCTCGTCAAATCGCACCTCGTATGGGCTGAGGTTGAGCACCAAATTGTCGGTCACCACTTGACCAAAATCGGGCACCAAGGTCATGTCGACAGTGAAGGCATCTCCAATGCCGATTTTGGCATCAAGTCCTCCATTGAATGGAGCAGCCCATTGGCGTTCACCTTGCTCGTCTACTGCAGTGGTGGCATATCCGCTGATGTAAGGAAACAGTGCGATTCGCGGGGGAGTATCCACACCTTCAATGCCATGCAGAATGCCCCCTTGATTCACCATGCCGTCCATGGTTGGGTCGAGCGCATTCCAGACGGATTCCTCTCGCGACCTGCGCACGCTCCGCCAGATATTCATTCCCCATTCTTGTGTAACGCCTTCTGGCAACTTTGGCATTCGGAATTGACTCCATGGCACTCTGATCTCTGTGGACCATCCACGGGGATGAATCTGACTCCGAACTTCCCAAACGCCGTTCCAAGAGTCGTCAGAGCCTTGGGCGTTCATGATGAAGTCGTTCAAAGCGCCCCTCGGCGTGGTACTGAAACCAACGGCATTGATGCCGTCGTTGTAGGGGCTAAACCAAATCCCAAATTCATCCGAATTCTCAACCTCATCTCGCACACTCAACTGCTGAAGAATGGAGTCTGGCGCTGCATCATACATCTGTGCAGCGATGTATAGGTTGTCGTCGTCGTAGGCAATCCACACTTCCGTTCGATGAGTGGGGACACTTTGGGGAAATGGGCGACTCTGAGTGAAATGCTTTGCGCTGGGCGAAGTACGCCAAATCTCTTCTTGAATCAGACCATCCAATTGAGGAGGAATGCTGACGCGGAATGCCTCGGCTTCTTGCTGATTTAAGTTGAATGGGGTTTGCGCATCAATGGTCAACCAACAACACCACGCCATCAAGTAAAGTCCGAGCGAGGTTTGTTTGATGTTCTGTTTGATGTTCAACGGAAAATGCGTTGCTTGTTCAACCACCTTTGGTAAGCCCGAGCATTGCGTAAATGTTCGCGATAGGTACGTGCAAAATTGTGCGTGGTGTCTCCGGGTTTGGCGCACATGTAGAAAAAGTTGTGTTCAACAGGGTGCAAAACACTCTGGAGATATCGCGGGTCAACAAACCGAATGGGACCTGGAGGCAATCCAAGATTTTGATAGGTATTGTATGGGGAGTCGACTTCTTTGTGTTCATCGAGAACGCGACGGATGGAAGGATCTCGCAAAGCGAAAATGAGGGTTGGATCAGCTTGCAACGCCATGTTTTTTTGCAATCTGTTCAGGTATAGGCCAGCAACGAGGGGAGCCTCAGAGATCACTGCGGTCTCGGCTTGAACAATGGATGCCAAAATGGTGACTTCCCGCGGGGTTAGTCCCAGCGCGCGTGCCGCAGCCAAACGGTCTTCACTCCACCATTGTTTGTGTTCGAAAATGAGCCGCTGGGCCATGGTTTGTGCATCGGATTCCCACCACATTTCGTAGGTGTTGGGTATCACTCGCCACATCATAGAATCTTGGGATAGCATGGTGGCGACTCGGCTGCTGTCTGCATGAATGTGCCGAGTTGCGGTACCTGCAATGGGCCCCACATCTCGACCGGCACGAATGAGGACTTGAACAGCTTCACGGTTTCCTGTAGCTAGGCGTGCGGCACTGTTTCTTACAGATTCACCTTGTGGAAATTGATATCGACCCGCTTTCAATCGTCCTTCCCATGATCTCATTTTTAAATGGGCCAAAACACGGTCGCCGGAAGACGGGAGTTGTTCTTTCAAACTGATCATGTGTTGGACCACGTTGTCCCCCGGCTTCAAGTCGACTGTCACAAGATGCTCGCACCAACGTCCTGCCACCCAACGATCCCAAGCAACAATGCTTAACGTCAATCCAATTCCGACGACCATCAAAATGCCGGTGACCATACGTCTTTTGCTCATGTCATTTCCTGAGTTACGCAATCCACGAATTGAAGAAGAGCTGAAGCGTCACAACATCTGTCCATGCGCCTTGAGGCGTTCGGATCCATTGTTCTCGCTTGCCGGTTGCGTCGAATCCAACTTCTGTAAACAACCGCAGTGAGGCCACATGATTCGAAGGCACTTCGGCATACAGTTGTTTCAGTCCCAAATGATTTGAAGCATAGCGTCCAAGTAAGGACAAACCTGCTCGGGCGTGGCCCTTTCTTCGATGAGTTTTGTCAATGTGTATCGCTACCCCTGCGCGGAGCTGTCGAGGATCAAAATCGTAAAGATCAATGGCTCCTGCAGAAACCCATGAACCCTCGCTCTCATCATATGCGTCGAGCATCCAACGCAATTGCCTGTCGAGGTAGAGATCGTGATTACCCTTGGCGTATTGAGTCATAGCTTCAATGCTCACGGGTAGAATTCGAGCCCCCATCCACCAATCGTCACTTTCGTTCTCCCAACGTTGTACGGTTTGGACATCCGCCATTTCCATGGCGCGCAATCGATGTTGGTCTGTGGTCAACACGCTGCGAAGATAGCCGTACCTTCGGCCTCATGTGGAAATTGGCAACATCCCTTGCATTAAGCATCCTTTTTGTCGGTTGCACTGTCAACCAAGATTTGATGTTTCGTTCAGGCGCTGACTACGCTTATGAAAAATTGAACGAAACGACAAATGAAGCCTACCGACTGGCGCCCAACGATCGATTGCAACTTCAACTGTTTTCAAATCGGGGTCAACGTCTGATGGCGATGACTGCGGGCTCTGTTGAGGAAAATCGTGGAGACAATTTGTTTCAACAGCAGCGCGCCATGTTTACCTACCGCGTTGAGCTTGATGGGACAGTGGAACTCCCGGAGGTCGGAGCAGTGAAGTTGGCTGGACTGACGTTGGACGAGGCAGAGCAGACCATCGAGGCAGCATATGAATCAGAATACGTGGATCCGTATGCGTTGTTGCAAGTGGTCAACAACCGTGTTTTGGTTTTTCCGGGAGAAGCGGGGCAGGCGACAGTCATTACCCTTCAAAACCAAAATACCACTGTGATCGAAGCCTTGGCTCAAGCGGGTGGCATCCGCCAGCGTGGTCGATCAAAGCAAATCAAACTCATCCGACAGCGAGGGGATGAAAATCTAGTCTATCACATGGACTTGAGCACAGTAGAAGGGCTAAAGGATGCTCGAATCATTGTTCAGGCAAATGACATCATTTATGTGGATTCCAATCCGCAGGTTGTGAGAGAGCTTCTGGCTGATGTTTCACCTCTTGCGCAATTGGTCACGACATTCACATCATTGTGGCTCACTTATCAAGTTTTGCTAGCTCAAGATTGATGGAGGTTCAAACTACCCCTCTTGAAGGATTGCTTCTGATTCGTCCCCCCTCGTATGGGGACAATCGAGGTTTCTTTTCCGAAACATGGAACCAGAGAACGTTGAACGAGGCTGTTGGTGAAGAAGTGAGTTTTGTTCAGGCAAACGAGAGCCGTTCTCGTGCTGGCGTGTTGCGAGGGTTGCACTTTCAGGCACCTCCTCATGCTCAGGGGAAATTGGTGCGTGTTTCTGAGGGCAAGGTGCTCGATGTTGCGGTGGACTTGAGAGTAGGAAGCCCGACATTCGGACAACATCATGCTGCACTTTTGTCCCGTGAAAACCGTTGGCAGTTTTTCATCCCTGAAGGTTTTGCTCACGGCTTTTTGACCTTGGAAGACGAAACATCCTTTCATTATCTCTGCACCAACTTTTATTGTCCAGAATTTGAGGGAGCTTTGTTGTGGAGTGATCCTGATTTGGGAATTGATTGGGGAGTGGAGGCGCCTACGGTCAGTGAAAAGGACATGCAGAGCAGCTTGTTTTCGACGTTTGATTCGCCTTTTGTGTTTTCACCCAAAGCACGCTGAGCGCTACAATACTTTTCGAAGGCGGCCTGTTGGCAAGGAAAGGGACTCGGCGCCAAATGAGGCTTTGAGCTTTGCATCTTGCAGGCCATGGCCTCTTCATCCATTGTTATCAATTCAAAAATCCTCGTCTCAGTTGTCCTATTTCTAGGTGCAGGCGCGTGGTTCAGTTCAACGTCATCGGCCAGCAGAGTCTCAGAATTTGCGGACTTGTCCAAGCGTCATGCTCCGGTCATTTCTCCGACAGTGCCGGGCGCGTTGACGTTGTTTGGTGAGCCAGTTCCTTTAAAAGACTTCGGAGTTCGAGAGGCGCTGGATCGTGAACTGGTGGTCAATACATACAGGCACAGTTCCACCATTTTGTACCTCAAGCGGGCAGCGCGATGGTTTCCTGTTATAGAGCCAATCCTAGAAGAAGAGGGTGTGCCTTTGGACTTCAAATATTTGTCTGTCATTGAGAGTGGATTGAGTCAGGTGGTGAGTCCTGCTGGGGCATCTGGTTTTTGGCAATTCATGAAGAGAACTGCACCAGAATATGGACTCGAGGTATCGGAGACGGTGGACGAGCGTTACCACGTCGAAAAGTCAACTCGTGCCGCCTGCGCTTACCTCAAAGAGGCGCAGGAAAAGTTTGGAAGCTGGGTGCTTGCTGCTGCCTCTTACAACATGGGCAAGTCGGGTGTATCCAAGGCGCTTGAATCTCAGCAGGTATCCACCTATTGGGATTTGCATCTCAATTCTGAAACCGCACGCTACGTCTATCGAATGCTGGCATTAAGAGAAGTGATGCAGTCTCCCGAGCTCTACGGATTCCATCTCGGACGACAAGATGTTTATGCACCTCTCGAGTGCAGACAGGTTGAAGTAAAAAGTGACATTGAAAACTTGGCAGAGTTTGCCATTTCGGAAGGCACCACTCTCAGGGAGTTGAAGACCATGAACCCATGGTTGCGTGCCGACGATTTTGAAGTGCCTGAAGGACGCACTTACTGGATATCAGTTCCATTTTGAATTCCGCCAATGTGAACGGCAGACGTTCTTAGCCTTTTGAGTCCATCCTCGGACACGACATATCGCTCTTGTATCCCAGGTTGGTGAAGAGCTTCTTTCACAGTCAAAACGGCACCCGCAGGGACACGCGCATTGTGGAGTGCAAGATGAAGTTTTTGCCAAGCCCAAGTTTTCGCAGCGTCATGAAGCTGGGTCATCAATGTGCTCCGGTTCATTACCCGCAAAGCATTTGTGCAAAAGGTGGCTTCAGAAGCCAAATCGGGTATACCTAGCGTGTGGCAGAGGCTTTCGAATTGAGCGTTGCTGCCAACCGCCAACACGAGATTTCCGTCAGCACATTGCAGCAAGTCTCCATAGGGTGCGATGTTGGGATGTGCCGAACCTTGTCTTTGCGGATTGAGGTCATTGATGAGTGCGTTGGTTCCTTGGTTTGCAAGGGCAGTGATTCCACAACCCAGCAAACTCACTTCGGCGTACCAACCTTCTCCTGTCTTTTCACGTTGGTAAAGCCCGCCGAGAACAGCAGCTCTCATTTGATGGGAGGCAAGTACGTCCATCAAAGCTACTGGCATGCGTGCTGGGGGGCGATCGGGAGATCCGTTCATGGACATGAATCCAGTCTCTGCTTGAATGACGACGTCATAGGCCAGTCGTGAAGGGTCTAGGTCGTGACCGACAAGCCGAATGTGAACCAATGAAGGAAAGGATGCTTTAATCTGATGGGGCATGAGTCCCATGCCTTCGAGGTCACGCCACTTCATATTTTGCAATAAAATGTCGGTGTCTATGAGTTGAGATTTCAACCAATCGCGGCCTTCGACCGATTTAAGATTGCAAGTAACCAATCGTTTTCCTGTGTTGGCAGAACAGTAATACGCTGAAGTTCGGTCGGTGGGCTCGCCCCGGGAGCGCCAAGTCTGGGTGACATCTCCACGTGGTGGCTCGACTTTCAATACATCAGCACCACATTCAGCCAAAAAAGATCCTGTCAATGGTCCAGCAAGCACGCTTGACAAGTCCAACACTTTAAGCCCCTCGAGTAAACCAGTCATGGCGACAAGTTAATTCTAACAAGTTGATTAAGAGAGGGATGACAATGCGTTCTTGTAGGTGTCAATGGCGCGTTGCCTCGCCATTTTGTGGTCAACCATAGGGGCTGGGTACGATTCAGTGCCATATTCGGGCACCCACTTTCTGACATAGGTCAATTTGCGGTCAAATTTTTGAAGTTGGGACGTGGGATTGAATACTCGGAAGTAGGGTGCGGCATCGCACCCTGATCCCGCTGCCCACTGCCACCCTCCCACATTGCTTGCAAGTTCGAAGTCAAGCAGGTGGGCGGCGAAATGTCTTTCGCCCAAACGCCAATCGAGCAAAAGATGTTTGCAAAAGAAAGAGGCCACGACCATGCGGACTCGGTTGTGCATGAATCCTGTGGCCAAAAGTTCTCGCATGCCCGCGTCGACAAGGGGATAGCCAGTTTCACCTCGCGTCCAACGCTGAAAGTCCTCGTCGTTGTGTCGCCATGGAACTCGGTCGTATTGTGGTCGGAATGCATCTTTCATGCTATGAGGAAAGGCGTGCATGACGTGCTGGTAAAAATCCCGCCAGATTAATTCAGTCAACCACTTTTCACTGTATTTAAAACCTTCCTTCGCTGCTTCACGTATGCTCTTTGTGCCAAAGCGCAAGTGTACGCTCAAACGAGACGTTCCTCTCACGGAGGGGATATCGCGCATTTCTGCATATTGCGTGAGGACGTTTTTTGTGATGGTTGCTTCAGGAGCAGAAATTGAGCTTCTTTTGAACCCAATCGAGTCAAGTGAAGGCAGCGTTGAATCCCAAGTGTGTAAGGAACCTAAATGCTTCTCTGATGGAGAGGTCTTCATATTCTCCTCTGAGAGGTTGAGGTGCCATCGCTTACTGAATGGGGTAAATACAGTGTATGGCGTGCCGTCAGGTTTTGTGACTTCTCCAGGAGCTTGGATGACGTGGTCAGTGAACGTATGAAAAGCCACCCCTCTGGTTTTCAGAAGATTTCTTGCGGCGGCATCGCGTG
>CESW01149655.1_pt1 | contig 10238 bp, 11 predicted proteins | sample 531171 | NCBI WGS metagenome assembly CESW01 (sample SAMEA2621859, study PRJEB7988) | marine metagenome | biome: marine biome (ENVO:00000447); feature: surface water layer (ENVO:00002042); material: "saline water (ENVO:00002010), including plankton (ENVO:xxxxxxxx)" | depth 5 m
CAAATTATTACTATGTTTTATTAATTTGAACAGAGTTGCTTCTGCACCACCATCTTCAAGTGTTGTTATAATATTAACTATTTTCATATTAAGAAATTAAATTTTCATATTTTTTAAATTGATTTTCAATTGAAAAATTCAAATATCTACTATTTATATTTTTATTTTTTTTATTTTTTTTTAAAAAAGAAGTTATCTCAATAGTCAAGTCATTCAAATCATTACACTTTACTAACTTCCCATATTTTTGTAATATTTCACTTGAGCCACCTGGGCAATTTGTTGCTAATATATGAGATTCACAAACTAGAGCTTCAATTAAAACATTTGGTAGACCCTCGTAAAGAGAAGGTAAAACAAACAAGTCACATTGCTTCATATATGGATAAGGGTTTTGTATATTTCCTAAAAAATCTACATATTTATCTAACTTTAATTCATAAGTTAATTTTTTTAAATAACTGTATTCGGTACCTGTTCCAATAATAATCAGCTTTGTTGGTATTTCTCTAATTACTCTATTAAAAGCTTTTATAAGTAATTGAAGATTTTTTTGTTTAGTAAGACTTGCTACTGTCAAAATAATTTTATCTTTATTGTTAAAATATTTATGTTCGATTTTTTCTTTGCTTTTGATTTGAATATTTTTAATATCAACAGGATTATTAATTTTATTTATTTTATTTTTATTTATTTTGAATTTAACAGTAAGATTATTTTTAACAGCATCACTAATAGCAATTATTTTGAACGATTTTTTATATAAAAATTTTGCTAAATTTACAAAAATAAAATTTTTTATTTTAGATTTTAAGTTATATGAATCTAAAATTATATTTGATTCTCTGATAATTATATTTACTTTTTTCCAACTTACTAATGAGCAAAATATAGATATTAAGTTTAAATGTATTATTGAGCTAAAAAGATAATCTGGTTTATCTACGTTAAAATATTTAATTAGTTTAAAAATACAAAGAATAGATTTTTTTTTATTAAAATTAATAGTTGTAACACCTTTTTCTAAATTTTGATTTAACCCCCCTTTATTATTTATTACAATAACATCAACATTATAACCCTTTTTAAAAAAAAGATTAGCAAGTAAAATCATATTTTTTTCAGCACCTCCATATTCAAAAGAGTATATTAAAAAAGATATTTTTTTAATTTTACTTAATGACATTTTCAAAATGATTTATATAATTTTCAGATGATAAATTAGAATTTGCAAAGTTATATGAAATATCAGACATTTTTTTAAATTTATTCATATCATCTAAAATAAAAGTTATTTTTTTTCTAAGATCTTTTTTAGAATTGTCTTTAAAAATATATCCATTTTTACCATTCTTTATATATGTTCTTGTGCCACATGTATTACTACAAATAGTAACTAAACCGCAACCCATAGCTTCAAGAATGGAAATGGCAGCTGGTTCATTAGTTGATGGTAATACAAATAAATTATTGTTTTTATAGAGATTATATATTTTATTATGATCAATATTTTTTTTAATAAAAACATTATTTTGTAATTTATTTTTTTTAACAAAACTTAAAAGTTTTTTATAATAAATATAATGATCATTGTTTGAAAGCTCTCCAACAATTGTAATTTTAATATTTTTTAAAATGATTAAATCTAATATAGACTCTAAAAAAAAAATATGATTTTTTCTATTTACAAATTTACCAATTGTTAAAATATTTAAATTTGTAAAGTTTAATTTATATTTTTTTAGTTTTACAACGAAAGGTAAATAAAATAATTTTTTAATATTATATTTATAATCATTGTTTTTCAGGGGAGTAACCCATTTAGCATTAAAAATTTTAAGTCTAAAATAAAATTCAATTTTCCTAATATTAATAAAACGATTGTTTACATTTAAAAAAGATAGGTCTAGATTTGTTTGCTGATAATAAATAATTTTTATTCCACATATTTTTAATATACAAGAGATTACATAGGTATATACTAACCCATGAACACGAAGAAAAGCATAATTAAATTTATTTTTTTTTAAATAAGAAATATATTTTATTGGTTGGGGTAAATAAAATGAATTATTAATAGTTTTAAATTTAAAAATTTTTTTTAATACTTTTGTAAAATATAGTTCTTCAAACTTTAACGGCTTTAAATTAGAATAATCTTCTATGTATCCATAATTTTTTACATGAATTTCTACTTTATGTCCTAATTTTAAATGTGAGTTAATTGTTTCTATGATATTAGTATGATATCTTGGTACTAAAAAAAGAATTTTCATAAATACATAATAAAGTTTTATATTTTAGTATTTTTACCAAAATTTAAGAATTTGATAAATAACCGCAAAAATATTATACCATTTTATTTTTTTTCCTTCTTCTACTGTTCTGCCATTATAGTTTATTTTTATTTCATAAAATATTTTTCCTTTTTTAACTACATATTTTAAAATTTCTGCCTGTTGCTCAAAACCATTAGTCTTTAAATCATTCACGTTTATTAATTCTCTTTTAAAACAGATATAGCAACTATAGATATCAGTAAAAGTAGTATTATTTTTTAAGTTGAATAAATTTGTAATAAATAAGTTTCCTAATTTGTTATAAAAATTGTGTGATCTAGAGTATTCATCATAGTTTAATCTTGAACCTATAATTAAATCGGGTGCAAATTTTTGTATTATTTTATTAAATTTTATGAATTCATTAGGGTCATATTCTAAATCAGCATCCTGAAATATAACATATTTAGCTGTGGAAATTTTTAGACCTTTTTTAACACTAGCTCCCTTTCCAGAATTTTTTTTATTTTTAATAATTTTGTCATACAAATTTTTATTGCCATCTAATATATTTGTGGTGCCATCAGTTGAATTATCATCGATAATGATTACTTCATTAATAAAATTTAATCTATTATCATGAACTTTTTTTAGTAATTCAACAATTGTGTCTTTTTCATTATATACTGGTATGATAACATCGACAGAATTATTCATTTTAATGTGAATATATTATATTTTAAAAGTGATAAATAAAATTAATATAATAAATTTTCTTATAATTTTAACTGTTTTTTTTATCTCTGCTAATATGGCTTGGTTAAATCCAAGACCAGAATTTGATGTTTATAGGACTATTGAATATTTCCCTATTTTTTGGCAATACAATGTTGATTCGCCAACAGAACTATTAAGTGCTGCTTTTTTCCCTGAATATTTCAAAGAAAATACAATTAGAATTTCAAGACCTGGATATCCAGCATTAGTAAATTTTATTACAAATATTATGTATTTTTTCTTAAGTCCTTTTTTTAAATTCAATTATTTGTATTATGCAGGTGCTGGATACTTAATTCTAAAATTTATAGTATATTACATGGCTATTACATTACAAACAAATGTTTTACTTAAATTTTTTTCTTTAAAAAATTCAATTTTTATTAATATTTTAATTTTTTTTCATTATCATTCGATATTTTATGCTACGACTTTTCATACCAGTGAATTATCTTTTATTATTCCAATAATTTTTATAGCATTATATTTAAATCTAATAAAAAAGTATTCAATTTTAAAAAATATATTGTACTCTTTATTAGTTGGTATACTAATTTTGTGTAAGCCGAATTATGCTTGCTATCTTTCTATTTTAGTTTTCAGTTTTTTAAATAAATATTTTGTTGAAAGTATAATAAGTTTTTTTATTCATTTAATTCCAATATTTTTATATTTATTATATTTAAACTATATTCAAATTCAATTTTATCATTTTGGTATACAAGGAGCTGGTTTCCTAGGATGGATTCTAGAAGCTGCAAAATTAGGTTATTTAAACCTCACATACGAAATATTATTTTCTTTTGTTAAATTTACAAAAAATTTAATTGAATATTTTCATATTTTTTTATTTTTATTTTTTATTGGTATTTTCAATTTAGTGAAAATTAATAGAAATAATGATAAAATTATTTACTTCTTATTAATATTTATTTTTTTTACTTGGTTGCAGATATTTGTTACGAATCGATGGGGTGGTTATATGGTGGCCGATTTAACATTACCAATGATTGCCATATCAATTTTTTACCTTTTAAGTAAAATAGATCTATTTCATAATTCAAAAATATTAAATATCATAGCCTTTATTTATTTGATTATCAATATAGGTAGTTTTATAAATTTACCATTAACCAATCCTTACAATCAAAATTTTCAAAAATATGATTTTAATGAAACTAAAAATTATCTTAATTAAGATCAATTTTATTATTTGATGAAATAACTAATGCATAAAATGTAAGATGTTTATTTTTAGATTTATGATTTAGAGAGGCAATTATTTCATTAATATATTCTTTATTTTTAGAAAATCTTTTATCATCTATTCTCAGAATTTTTGGAAAAGTAATAAATTTTCTATGTATATTATTTGAATTATAACTTTCTAATTTATATAAATAAATATCTGAATTATTAAAATACTTGGTAATTTTTGATATATTTCTTGGAGTATATTGTCTGTAGCCGTGATTAAGATAAGTAAATAAACATTTATGAGATGGAAATAAATGAATTTGCAGAAAAGGTTTATTTATATTTGAAACATGATCTGCAACCTGCTTAAAAAAAAAGAGATCTCTATCAAAATGCTCAATAGCACTTTGTGTAAATAAAAAATCAATATCATTTAAATAATTTTTAATATTATCTGACTTATCTACAATAAATTTAAAAATACTTTTATCAAAATTATCCCACTCTTTATACTTTTTTAGATCAATGCCAGTATATGATATTTTGTTATCTACCATTATATTTTTTAGTAGATTAGGATAAACTCCTGTACCACAACCTACCTCACATATTTTAAAAGGTTTTGGTAATTTATTATAAAATTTATAGAAAGGAAAATTAATCCAAAATAAATCGCATAAAAATCTTGCTGGAGATAAATAATTGTTAGTTTTTATATAAGATAAATCATTTTTTCTAAATTTAAATTTTAAATGTTTTATATTTTTGTCTATTTTGTAATTCGGTAATAAATTATTAAGTATATTTGCTAACAACCAAAAGGAGGCTGAAAAAAAATTAAGTTTTCTATCTCCACTTATATTTATAAAAGATGTAGATCTCACATTCATTTTATTTTTTTTTCAATATTATTTCACAATTCATTCCATGCCATTCTTTAATTTCATTATTTTCAATTAAATTTGAGTTTTTAAATAATTCAATTATTGAATCAATTTTACTAATTTCAGTTACTCCATATTTATCTGTTGATTTACCAACAGTTAATTGAAAAATTATTAAACAATTTTCTTTTGCGACTCTTTCAACTTCATTAATGAATTTATCTGGATATAAAACATGATCAACAATATTAGTAAAAATAAAATCAAATGTTTTAGACTCAAACTGCATATTATGCACATCATCAACAATTACTAATGGTAAAGTCTCAACCAAATCTGTACCTATAGAATTATTGTAGCCTAAATCTATAAGAGCTTGAACTTCTTGACCAGTTCTTGCTCCTAAACATAAAGTTTTACAATTTTTACTTAAGTCATATTTGTATAATATGTTACTAAAATAAGCTTTAAAATATTCTAATTTTGAATTCCATTCTTCATTAAGCCATTTATTCCTTTTTAAAGGGTCCATGGTTTTTTCTTTTTGAAAATTTAAATAGTGCTCATATGTATCAAACTGATAAACATTCCAAAAAGAATTTTTATTTTTAATTTTCCTAAAATTAAACATTATTTTTCTACAAAATTTAATTAATATTGAAATTATCGTTTTTACTTTGTTCATTTATTAAAAAACATTTTTAAAAATTCTAATGCCTCATCTTTATCTAAATATTTACTTTTAACTGCGGGCCAATAATTAATATTATTAACATCAATTATTTCAAAACCTGAATTAATTCTTAATTTATCAAACTCTACAAAAAAATTTGGAAATTTTTTATCATATAATTCCATAAATGCAAAAATTACAGAGCACCTATGAGATCCACCTGTAACAACAAATCTATAATCATTTTGATATTTTAGGATATAACCTGTAATTTTATCATTATCATTTGGTATAAATCCATATTCTTTAATTGATTTAATTAAATTGATTATTTTTATTGATATAAATTTTATAAATAATTCATCTTTTGGACCAAATAATCCAGATCTCTGAAATCTTTGTGGATATTTATGGAACCATGGATAAAAAATTGTATGTGGACTAAGATTACTAAGGTTTTTTAATTTTTTTTTTATAAAGAAAGATTCTGCATAATTCTTAGGTATAAATTTTTTAATAAATAGATCTAAATTATTGCTAATATAATTATCATTTATTTGTTGCAATTCTAAAATTTCTTTAGAAGCTAAGAATAATGGATTTTTATCAGAATAAATTTTAATTCCAAAATCCAAACACATTTTTTGGAAATCAACTTTAAATTTTTTATTAAGAAATTCATTTGCTCTATTTATATCAAATCCTAAATATGATTGATTAACATATTTTCTGCTAGAAATTTCTATTTTTAATTTTTGAAAATTATTAATTCTATTTATATATTTTATTGCATTTGCATTTAAGTAAAAATCTTTGTCATATTTAATTAGCTTATAAATATAAATTATAATAGAATTAAAAAATTTCTTAAAAGTAATCATATTCTGAAAATTTTTCTTATTTTATAAAAATATCTAAGTATAAAAAAATTATGGACATTAAGAGCAAATTTTATTGATGGAGCAGTACTTGACAATATGCTATCAAATTTATTCAAATATAATTTTTTTGTTATTAAATCTAGATCATAGACAGGTTTTTCAAAAAAAGTATAATAAAACAAACCTATGGTTTCAATGTCTCCCCACCTATATTTATAATCACCGCCGTATTGATTTAATTTATTTAAATAATCTAACCAATTAGGGTCATTTTTAAAAAAATTCATATTATAAATATTTAAATTACCTGCAGACCATTTTAATTTATGCATTTTTATTTCATTATCATCTTTAATCGCTTCTAATAATATTTTATTTTTTGGTTTTAAGTTTTTTTCCTTTAGATAATTCTTATAAAATTCCCATAATTTTTCACGAGTTAATTCTTGTCTCCATGAAAAATTATTCCAAGTATAGCCAGTTGCAAAAACATTACTTTTCATTGTGTCAAACAAGTCAAAATCAATTTTAGAACAAAAATTTGAATCATCATCAATTCTCATTAAATAATCATATTTTTTTAAATGATTAGAAATACATCCAATTTTACCAAATGAAGTAATATTTGTTACAAAATGCTCCATATGAAGGTATCCCTCTCGTTTTTTAGGAAATTGTTCTCTTACATACCTGTTATATTTCCTGTTAAAAAATAATTCATTTTCCAAAATATAATCTGGATATTTGTAATCTATTTCTATAAATTTGATTTTGTTTGAGATATCTTTTTTAATTTTAGTAATGTATTTTTTGTTATATGTTTTCTTAAAATAGTATACAAAAACAGGATACTGATATTTATTATTCCAATTTTTAAAAAGCAGCTTTAAACAAATAGGTAGTAATTTCTTTCTAGAAGATAAAAGATATATTGCTGCATTATGCATTTGTCAATTAGATGAGAAAATATCCATCCAGTGATCAATCATTTCATCAATTAGTTCTTCAAAAGATATTTGTGGTTTCCAATTTAATAATTTTTTAGCCTTAGAAGAATCTCCTTTTAAATATTTTAGTTCTTCTGGTCGCATATACTTTTTATCTTGAAAAATATATTTCTTCATTTCTAAATCAAGTTTAGTAAAAACATATTTGCATAAATCTCTTACACTCCTTGTTATACCTGTAGATATAACAAAATCATCAGGCTGATTATGATTTAAAATTTTATTCATTGCCACGACATAATCTTTCGAATGACCCCAATCTCTATAAGAATCCATATTTCCTAGTATTAATTTATCTTTTAAACCTAGTTTAATTTCAACAGCAGTTTTAACAACTTTATTAGTTACAAAGTTAGATCCTCTTCTTGGGGATTCATGATTAAACAAAATACCATTGCTACAAAACAAAGAGTAAGCAAAACGGTAGTGTTTAACTAAATTGAAAGCAAGTACTTTTGCACAACCATAAGGACTAGTTGGCTCAAAAGGGGTAGTCTCTCTTTGACAATTATCATTATCAACAGATCGGCCAAACATTTCAGATGATGAAGCCTGATAAAATTTAGAATTTGGAGAATGTGCGCGAAAAGACTCCAACATATTTAAAACACCAAGACCATTAGTTTGTAATGTAAAATGTGGTATTTCGAAACTAATTCTTACGTGAGATTGTGCAGCAAGATTATAAATTTCATCTGGCTTTACAGATTTAAAAATCCTATCTAATGAACTTGTATCTAATAGATCTCCATACTCAAGATTGATTTGGTTATCTAATTGCTCTATTCTATTTCTTTGATGTTCAACAATAGAATTTCTCCTTATTATGCCATAAACTTCATAATTATTTTTAAGAAGATACTCTGAGAGATAACTACCATCTTGACCAGTGATTCCAGTTATTAAAACTTTTTTTTTCATGTTATTTTTTAATTAATCTATATATTTGTTTCGCAATAATACTAGCATCATTTTTAAATTTTGCTTTAGGAATATTACTTGTCATTCGTGATTTAAATGTTTTCGGATGTTTAATGTAAATTGAAACTTTTTTTTCTATAAAATATTCTTTTGCACTTTTGTAAAGACTATTTAAAGCTGATTTAGAGGCAGCGTAAAGCATATAATTTTTTCTTGCCCCAGAGTAAGCTGAAGATCCAATTAAAAATATTTTTATTTTTTTTCTAGAATTTTTAAATAAAAAATAATTTATAATTTCCCAATTTGATTTAAGATTTGGATTAATAATATCACTAAATTCACTAGAATTGTTTCCAAATACACCAATACAATTAATTATAATATCAAAATTATTTTTAGAAAGTAAAGTGTGAAGAATTTTAATTGAATTTTTTTTATTAAAATTTAAAAATGATGAACTAGGAGATAAAATAGCAAATTTAGTATCAGAATTAATAATTTTTTTTATTTCTTGACCTAATGTACCACTGCCACCAAGCAATAAAATTTTTTTTTCTTTAAACAATTATATTTTTTACCCTAAATGTATCTTGTTCATAATCTTTACCGCCTCTTAAACCTGAAGAAAAAACAATAAATTGATTACCTTGATTACCTATTTTTAAAGCATGTATTTCCATTGGTGGAGTCGATATAAAATCGCCTTCAATTAATTCTACGCTCTTAGCATTGTCTTTGGAGTTATATTCTTTATACCAATATATTAAAGAACCTTTTGTAATTAAAATATGTTGTGTAGTTAATTTATGATAATGATTACCCCTAACTACATTTGGAATTGAATCTATTACAGCAACATGATTAATATTTTCATTATAAAAAACATCAACAATTTTCCCTCTATTATCTTCATTCAACTCAAGTGGTTTTAATACGTTTGTCCATATATTTTTGTATTTCATTTTTTCTATTTAATTATAACTAAATTTTTATTAATTTTTTTTAATTTTTTTATAATATCATTTGAAATATTCCATGATAACATTAATCCATGAACTTTTTTATATTTTGATAAAATATTATCACCCACTATGGGTATTCTACTCAAAGGTGTGTATTTACCTTTTTTATAAATTGAAGGGTCAGTAACATAAGTTATCAATGAATTATCAAGTTTATGATAATTTAAAAATGTATTACCTTTTGCAGCTGCTCCAAATCCAATAATCACACCTCTTGAATTTTTTATTTTAAGAATTTTAGTCAATAAATTATTTCTTTTATTTTCTACTTTACGCATAAAAATTTTATAAAAATCTGGATTAAAAAGACCTTTTTTTTCTTCTTTTAATATCATTTTTTTAACTAATTTAAATTCTCTATAATTTTTATATTTTTTTTTACAATAAAGCCTTATTGATCCACCATGATATGAGTTTTTTTGAATATCGCTAATATACATTCCACACTTACTAAATAAATTTTTAGCAAATTTAATAGTAAAGTATGTTACATGCTCATGATAAATTTGATCATATCTTTCTGTTTTTATTGTATCATACCAATATGGCAATTCGAAAATGAAAGTGCTATTGTTATTCATTAAATTTTTTACGCCC
>CESW01123988.1_pt1 | contig 10231 bp, 7 predicted proteins | sample 531171 | NCBI WGS metagenome assembly CESW01 (sample SAMEA2621859, study PRJEB7988) | marine metagenome | biome: marine biome (ENVO:00000447); feature: surface water layer (ENVO:00002042); material: "saline water (ENVO:00002010), including plankton (ENVO:xxxxxxxx)" | depth 5 m
CTGAAGAAGTAGCACATGCATTTGCTACGACCGCCATAACGCGTTTATTTACTCTCTTAATATCTTTTAAAATACTCTCCAAATGACATGTAAGTATGATCTCATTCGAATCTACGGGAACTGGGATAAATGCATTTTTACCCATCCCCATTATGGATAGTGCTCTTGAAATAGAATAATGGGCTGATGCTGGTCCAATAACAACAAGATCATTTGGATTTCCCTCAGTCCAGGCATTTGGAGCAATGTAAGCCCGAGCTGCAGATAAAGCAGTAAGATTTGCGACAGAACCTCCATGAGTAAGTATTCCGCTTCCATTATTTTGGTGATTATCAAAATCACAAAGATCATTTCCTTTAAACCAATTTAATTTTGAAAGCATCCAATTGATCATGAAACTTTCAAGAGTTGCACCAGCTGGGCCCATTTCATATAATGAGCTTGGGTTATTAATTGTTCCATGAATCCAGTCAGGAATACCTGACAAATCTTGGGGGACAGCAACTTGATGCCCCATATATTTTGGGTTACTAAGGTGATTGGTATATTTTAAATAGGTATTAACAAACTTTTCTAAATTATCTATATTTTGAAAACCATTTTTTAAAATTGAATTAAGTTGGAGTTTTTCTGCTATATATTCGGGTTGTTCTTGTTTAAGGACTTGCACTTCCCTTTTTTTACTTTTTTCAAGATAAAAATCTAAAAGAATTGCAACACGTTTTTTTGTTTCTAAAAATGGGAATTCTGTTGAGTGAATTATTTTATTTGTTTTATAAGTATTATACATCTTAATTTAATTTGTTTTTAATTAATTTTTAAAGAGATATATCTTGTTTCCAAGGTATGAAATCATATTGTTCTAATTGTGCTGCTTTTGTTTTTTTCTCGCCACTTGCTACTGCAATTATGTATTCTAAAAGTTCATCTCCAACTTCTTTTATATTCCTTCTTTTAGAAATTATGGTACCGCAGTCAAAATCAATAATATCACTCATTTTGAGTTTTAAAAAACTATTGGTGCTAATTTTAATTACTGGTGTAATTGGATTTCCTGTAGGGGTTCCTAAACCTGTTGTAAACAGAATAATATTAGCACCTGAACCAGCTAAAGCAGTTGTACTTTCTACATCATTTCCAGGTGTACAAAGGAGAGAAACTCCGGCTTTTTTAGCATATTCGGTATAATTTAAGACATCTGTAATTGGTGCATTTCCTGATTTTTTTGCTGCTCCTGCAGATTTCATGGCATCTGTTATTAAACCATCTTTTATATTCCCCGGAGATGGATTCATATCAAAACCTGAATCTACTTTCTCAGCTTTTTTTTCATATTCACTCATTAAGTTTAAGAATTTAATTCCCAATGCTTCAGAAATACAACGATTAACTAGCTCTTGTTCTACACCTGCTAGCTCTGGAAATTCAGCTAAAATTGATTTTCCACCTAAGTCAGAGATGACATCAGTTATCAGTCCTAAAGTAGGATTAGCAGTTATACCTGAGAAACCATCTGAGCCTCCACATTCTAACCCTATAGTAAGTTTTGAGAGTGGAGCAGCTTTTCTTTTTAAAGAACTCGCTTTTTTTATTTCTTCAAATGACTTTGTAATAATTTTAGATAGGAAAGCATCAACCGTCCCTTCAGCTTGTTGATCGAAAATTAATACTGGTTTTTCATTTCCTGCTTTTAAGCTTGATAAAGCTTCTTTAAATAACTTAACTTCAAGATTTTGACATCCTAAGCTTAAAACAGTGGCACCAGCCACATTGGGATTATTAACATAACCTGCCAAAAGTCTTGCTAATGATTTTGCATCATTACGTGTACCACCGCATCCACCTTGATGGGTTAAAAATCGTACTTTAATATTGTCAAACTGAGTTTTCCATGGTTTTGTTTTTTTATTTTCGGTGTCTTTAATTTTATCTCCATGAACTAATTGACTTAGTAGCTCTTGCAAATGTTCTTTTTTTGGAAGATTAAACTCTTTATCAAAAATATTTTTTAAGGTTTCAATATTTCTGTTTTCACAAAAAACCAGTGGTAAAAATAACCAAATATTATCAGTGCCTACCTGCCCATCAGGCCGATGATAGCCTTTAAAAGTTCGATTGCGCCACTTTGTGGTATGTGGAGGTATCCATCGCCAAGGGGTAGTTTTTCCTTTAACTTTTTGAGTCTTATGTTTTACATTCTCGGTAGTTAACAGCCCCCCCCTCGGAACATATTTTGTGGCTTCACCAATCAAAACACCATACATATAAACTGCGTCTCCAGGTTTGAAATCTATACATGCAAATTTGTGTTTTGAAGCTATTTCATTAACTAATCTAAAAGTGGTGTTGTCAAGTTGCACTTCATAACCCTTATTAAGATTATCCAGTGCAACAGCAACATTATCTTTGGGATTAATTTTTAGTATGGATGATTTTAAATTCATAATATCTAATCAAATAATTAAAAATTATATTCAAGAGGAATACCTGCTTTTAATTCAACCATCATTCTTTTATCATTAAAGAATAGTTCAGTTTGGGTATCATTTTTGGATATTAATCTTACTTTTTTTAATTTTTGATTCTCCCATTTTAAATCTACACTTATAGCTCCCCTCGCTTTCAGACCTTTTACTAATCCATTTTTCCAATTTGGAGGCAATGCTGGAAGTAAGCGAATTATCCCTGATTCGTGTGACTGAATTAAAATTTCAGCAACACCCGCAGTGTAGCCAAAATTTCCATCAATTTGGAATGGGGGATGGGCATCAAATAAATTTAAAAATATTGATTTTTCAAAAAGTAATTGAATGTGTTCTTGAGCCATTTTACCATCCATTAGTCTTGCTGCACAATTTATTAACCAAGCTCGGCTCCATCCAGTTCCTGCTCCACCATTTTCTAACCTATATTCCAATGTTTTTCTGACAGCATCAAAAAGTTCTGGTGTTTTTGAAAGGCTCACTTCGTCACCGGGATGAAATCCATATAGATGGGACATATGTCGATGACCAGGTTCAAATTCTTTATATTCTTGGTCCCATTCTAAGATTCGGCCGTCAGTGCCCAATTGAAATCCTGGCCGGAGTTGTTTCAATTGTTCTTTTATTTTAATTAACCACTCATTACTTTCATTTAAAATGTCTGCAGCTGAAATATAATTTGTAAATACCTCTTTTATAACTTGTTGATCCATTGCACTACCCAAACAAGTCGCTACAGGATTTCTGTCGGTGTCTAAATATTGATTTTCTGGAGAAGTTGAGGGAGCTGAAATTAAACTTCCGTCGCGCTGATCTTCTATTAGCCAATCACTATAAAAGTATGCTACTGCCTCTATAGCAGGAAATGCTCTTTTTTTAAGAAAATTTATGTCTTGTGTAAACAAATAATGATGCCAATAATGTTGAACCATCCAACCACCAGCTGCAAAAGAAGATCCCCAATATGCTGTTGAGGCTCTAAGCCAGGTAGGTGCCCATAAATCAGTGGCATGAGGTAAAAAAGTTCCCCTCATCCCAAAATTTTTTTTTGCTGTAATACGTCCACTTTCAATTAAACGATCTATGAAGTCAAATAGTGGAGTATTCAATTCATCAAGCTGTGTCAAATTTGCAAGCCAATAATTCATTTGTAAGTTGATATTGAGGTGATAGTCTGCATTCCATGGAGCATTAATGTGAGGATTCCAAAGTCCTTGTAGATTTGCTGGAAGAGTACCTTCTCTGGATGAAGCGATGAGTAAATAACGACCGTATTGAAATAAAGTTTCTTGTAATTCTATGTCAACCCCACCTTTTCTAATTGCTTCAATGCGTTTATCAGTTGGAATATTTTGTAATTTATTATCTGTTTTCAAATCCAATGTAACACGATTATATAGGGACTGATGATCTTCAACATGAATTTCTTTTAAATTGTCAAATGACTTTTCCTTTGAATTATTGAGCTGTTCAAAATTTTGAATTTTATAATCATTATAATAAAATGATGAATTTGAAACAACCCTTAACTCAAGCTCTTTTACTGATTTAAATTCTAGTTTTTTATCTGTAGTGATAATTTTTCCTCCTTGATTTATTGCTTTTATAATCGTTTGAAATTTAACACCCTCAATAATTGGATTTGGTTTAGAGTCAAAAGTACCTCTTCGTTGAGTTACTTCCCCTTCCATGATAAGGGAACCTTTTTTTGTGAATGTTTTAGCTGTTGCTATTCCTTCATCTTTTGGTCTACTTAGTTGAATACTTCCATTTAAACCTTTAGGATGATTACTTTTTAAACTTATGATTATCGTTTGATCCGGAGCTGATACAAAGGCTTCTTGACTTATTTTATAACCATCTGATTTATAGAAAACAGAACTAATGCCCTCATCCAATCTTAAACTTCGTTTGTATTCAGTAATTTTACCATGATTGAGATTTATAAACAAATCACCTAAGGTTTGATGAGACCGAACAACATTTTTGCGTGAAAATTTTTTTACCAATAGCGAATCAACCGCTTTTTTATCTCCCTGAATCAATAATTGTCTGATATTTTTTAAATCTTCAGGATTTCCGTCCGGATTATTCCATCCTAAGTCGTTAGGCCAAAGTGAATCGTCATTGAGTTGAATTCGTTCATCAACTGGATTTCCAAAAACCATGGCGCCTAAACGGCCGTTTCCAATAGGTAATGCTTCCTCCCAAAGCAATGCAGGCTGTTTATACCAAAGTTCATGAGAATTCGAATTTAAATCAAACGAGTCATTATTACAGCTTAGAATAATGAGTATTAAGCTTAATCGTAAAAAACAAACGAAATACTCCATGATCAAAATGTTTTAGGTAATTTGTTATTGATATTTAAATTTAAATAAATTATGTAGAATTATCATGAAAGCCAAAATCTTTAATATAATTGAAGAAATTTTTTGAAGGGTACATTTCCTTCTTTGGTGCTTTCAAACTTTGGAATTTATAGATTTGATCTAATCTAATCTAATCTAATCTAATCTAATGAATCCGTTAAAACCCTATCGAGTTGGACCTATTGGAACTGGTTGGTATGGGAAAAGTAATTTACTTCGTTTGATGCAAGTAACAAAAGTTGATGTGGTTTGTCTTTGTGATGGAGATAAGCACCAATTAAAAGAAGCAGCAGACTTAGCTCAAAGTAGAGATCTATCTCACAAGCGACCTAAAATATATTGATTAATCGATTGATGTTGGCAAATAATGAACTTGATATAGTATTGATTGGCACTTCAGATAATTGGCACGTTGGAAAAAAATTAAAAAGAATTGTTTATATGAGCTTAAAAAATACCCGGAAGATCTAAATGAAAAAAATATTGAACTACATGTAGCTCTAGCGACAAGACTTCATATGCTTGATTTTTTTAGTAGTATAGAAGAAAATAGAATTCCAAGCGCAAATATTCTTGGAGGTCATCGTTCAACAGCAAGTTGTATTCTCGCAAATATTGCTTTGGAGTTGAGACGACCATTAGAATATGATTCTAAATTAAGAATAATAAAAAAAATACAGAGGCTACAGAATTGCTTAAAAGACCATATAGAAAAGGATGGAGACACCCTCTTCCTGAGGATTTTATTTGAATGTAATAGATTTTTTGGATCTTAATCAAGAAAAAAAGTATTGATTCATCCTGATAAATTTCTTTTTCGCACTTTCTGCATAATCTTTTCCGACAATCCCTTCACGACATTTTTTTAATCATTACCGCCTCTCTAACTATTTCCTTTTTATCCTTTCACTATGTCTTTTGGATAAAAAAGTATTACAAGAAATACATAAAATTTAATGTATTGTGTGTGGTTAGTATTATAGTATTTTTTCAAAATTAAATTGTCTATTATCAAAGAAACTTTAGTTCTAATTAATATAATTTTAATTTTTCTGGCCACCTAAAAAGTATTAAAAGTGTAATTTTAAAAATATGTATGCAAAAAAGGTTTGCTGTTTTGGTGAAATACTGTGGGATATATTTCCAGACGGCAAAAAATTAGGTGGAGCGCCATTTAATGTTGCTACCACTCTTAGAGGCTTAGGCTTGGAAGTTGAATTTATTAGCCGGATTGGTAAAGATATTCTTGGTAATGAAATTTTACACAAAGTTGATAATTATCAAATAAAAACTGATTTTATTCAGATTGATCCACTTCATCCAACAGGAAAAGTTAATGTGAGTTTAGATGCTGAAGGCAATGCAAAATATAATATTCAAACAGATTCTGCTTGGGATTTTATTGAATCAAATGAAAAGTCTTTGACTTTAGTTAATCACTCAAAAGCTTTTATTTTTGGAAGTCTTGTCGCACGTGGTTATTCATTTACCACTTTAAAACAATTTTTAAATGTAGCTGATTTTAGTGTTTTCGATTTAAATTTAAGATCTCCATATTATAATAATAATCTTCTGATTGAACTTATGTCGAAATCTCATATGCTAAAATTTAATGATCAAGAATTATATCTAATTGCTAACCTTTTAAACTCCCCATTTAATTCAATGGATCAGCATATTAAATTTATTGCGAAGGAAACCAATACTGAAATTATTTGTGTTACTATGGGAATGTTAGGCGCGGTTTTATATTATAGAAATGATTTTGTTTACAATAGCGGATTTAAAATTGAAGTAATTGATTCAGTAGGCGCTGGTGATTCTTTTTTAGGAACCCTAATATATGGTCTTTTATCTGATGATACGCTTCAAAATTCTTTAGATAAGGCATGTGCAATGGGTGCATTAGTATGTGGAAGTGCTGGTGCAAATCCAAATATTTCAAAAAATGAATTAATGGATTTTATGGGAGCGCAAAATTTTGGGTAATTGTGAGACAGATCGGATTTCTATTTTTTTTGATTGGATTTTTAAAACCAATTCATTGTCAAAAATTGAATGCAGATACCCTTTTGAATAACACAATTCAATACCATGATCCAAATTCACTTTGGAATGAATTTAAAGCTTTTTTTTTGTAACAATGAAAAGTGCAGATGGATCTTTGAGAAAGAGTAAAATTAATTTGGATCTTTAAGCATTCCTTTTTTAATCTAAGCGTTAAGGTAGGTGAGAATCAATGGAGTTCTACTATAGAAAAGGGAGCTTGTAAATTAAGCTTTAATGGTTCCAAGGTTATTAATCCAGAAATAAAAAAAAATTGGACTAAATTGTGAAAAAGCTTAAATGTATAGAAATTATTATACCTATCTGTACGGACTCCCTATGAAGTTAAAAGACCTAGGTAGGATTATTAGCCCTAGGGTTTTAGAAAAAAAAAATAAATGGTTCAAGTTATTGGGTATTAAAAGTCAATTATAAACCCGATTTAGGTTCTGATACTTGGTATTTTTATTTTGATAAAAACTCTTATGCGCTAAAACGGTATCAATTTTTTCATGATGAGTCTAAAAACGACGGAGAACATATTGTTTTAAAAATGAATTAGAAATTGCTGGAATAAGAATGCCAAAAAATAGGAGCTGGTATTATAATTCTGACAATATTTATATTCGAATAGATATTTTATCAAAATAAAGTTAAGTAAAACATTTATGAATTTACAATTTCAAAAATATTTTTGATTGTTAAATATATCAGTTTTCGTAGTAGGATTTATTCATGCTCAAGAAAAAGAATCCATTACTGTAAACTAGGATTTAAAGGTTATAAAACAAAATCAAATTTTACCATCATAGCTAGAAGTCAAATTATCAGGAGTTAATACATCGGTTGGATATTTTGAAGGTGACAGCGGATGTTCACGACCCATTTCTGAGGTATTTTTCCATGATGGAACTGTTGATTTTAGTATATCCCCATAATGGGATTGGAATAACGATTTGCATTTTTCAGCCATGATGACTAGTGATATGCTAAGTGGAACAATACTAAGTAGTTAAGGCGCAGCAATGCCTTTTCCTTGAGTAATAGCCACAAAATTAATCCGAAAAGAAATAATAAAATGGACTAAACCACGAGATTTTTTTGATGGTAAAAAACTTAATCAATGTAAACTTATAAAATCAAATTATGAAAACCAATGGATAGTAAAGGATCCTCTACTAGTAAATCCTAGATCTGGTGTAAATCTAATTACTGGAGAAGAGTCTACTGATTTTAAACTTTATATTGAAGCACGATATCCAGAAAAAAGCAATTTTGGTATTTATTTGACAGGAAGATATGAAGTTCAAATTGAAGATAGTTTTGGGAAAGATCCAGTTAAATATTATTTGGTGGTGTTTATGGGTTTTTAATTCTTAATGAAATTGCTGCAAATAATGCAGGTGAGCGTTAGGTATTTGATTTGACTCTTATAGGTCGTAGGATTACTGTAATTGCAAATGGTAAATTTGTAATTAATGATCAAATAAATCCTCGGTTGACTGGTGGAGCTATTGATAGTTAAGAAGATAATCCAATACCACTAATGCTTCAAGGAGATCATGGTATAGTCGCTTTTCGAAACATTACCATTCAAATACCAAGATAAAGTTTTATGATTTATTTTATCTAATATTAAGATTATTAGTAACTAAAATCAACTAAAATAAGATTTAAATACTATTTTGTTTTGGTTAACCCAAATTCTTCCTTGTAAAATGAAATTATAGGTGGAAAGGGGCCGTATTTATGCTGTTTTGAACTAAAGTTGTCGGTCCATGGTCCATATGGTGTAGAAACTGGCTTTAATTTTTTGTCTGGAAAGTCAGCTATTTTATTTTGTTTTGCAGGTCTTTGGAAGCTATTGATATATCCTGCTACATGAAATGCCTCTTCATCTGTAAGCTTAGGTTTTTCCCAAGTTGCTTGTAAATAAGGCATATTATTTTTAATAAATGCTGCTGCAGTAATTACCCGATGCATTCCAGCACCATCATTGTAACTATCATCACCCCATAGAGGTGGATATAAATACCCTTTTCCAAAATTTTCATATCGAATTCCTTCACCATTTTTAGCATGGCATAACGAACACTCCCGGTCATAGATTTTTGAACCTATTTTTAAGTCTACAGCTACTTCAGGAATCTTTATAGCGGGGTATCCTTTAAAGTTTTTAGAATTTAAATAATTCAGTTCTTTACTGATCCAATCTATATATGCAATCATTGCTTTCATTTGGTCAGATGTTTCATCAAGTTTAGTTCCATTCATACTTCTTTCCATGCAACCATTGATACGTTCTTCTATAGTTCCAATTTTATTTTCCCTTCCTCTAAATTGAGGAAAACGATCTAGAATATCTATCCATGAAGCAGAACCACTCAATGTGCCTCCGTTTAAATGACAATTTGTACAAGATAAATTATTTCCTGAATAGCGTTTTGAGGGGTCTTTAGCGAGGGGCCCCATGAATTTTGAACTTTCAGCAACTAAATAATAACCATTCTTGACTAAGTCTGTCACTTTAGGGTTGTCAATGATTAGTTTTTGTGCATCCCATTCTAAAATGGTTTCATCTAAAATATTGATTTCCTGTATTATTCTTCCTTCTTCATAGGTAATAAGAATTATGGCAATTAACATAATAGTCCCTACAAGTGATAAGAAAAGATAAGTTAATCTTCTAACTAATTGTTTAAAAATCCGTTCCAATACTGTGGATATTGTTTAGACTAAAATACTTAATTTAAAAAAAAGGACATAACAACTAAGTTACATCCTTTTGTAATTCAATTAAAAAATTTGATTTATGGTTTTATAAATATAGTTGATTTTTTTAATTGCAACTAACAACCAAACATTTTTTTTCTAAATTCTTTATAATTATTTTTATTCGCCCTTATTACACTTTCCTCATCAGTACTTTTAATTAAACTAATCCATTCTTTTGTTTTTTTAGAAAAAGTAAAGTGTACATTATTTACAGACCATATTTGAAGGTGAAAAATTATATCATACAGTTCTATACCTCTATCTGTAAGATAATATTCTTTGATTTTTTTATTTTTTTCATTTAAACGAAAATTGATAATTTGAAGTTTTTGAAGCTTTTTCAGTCTATCAGATAGGATATTTGTAGCAATTTTTTCATTGGATTCTTTTAAAAAATGAGTAAAGGTAAAGCGATATCTAAATAGATCACGAATGATTATCAAAATCCATTTATCACCCAAGTAATCAAGCGAGACTTTACAAGCACATGTAGGCGATTGGTCTAAATATTGAATTTTATCTAGTGCAGATTTCAACTCTAATAAAGTTAATATT
>CESW01265354.1_pt1 | contig 10225 bp, 9 predicted proteins | sample 531171 | NCBI WGS metagenome assembly CESW01 (sample SAMEA2621859, study PRJEB7988) | marine metagenome | biome: marine biome (ENVO:00000447); feature: surface water layer (ENVO:00002042); material: "saline water (ENVO:00002010), including plankton (ENVO:xxxxxxxx)" | depth 5 m
TTTTTTTTGTAAATTAAAATAAGGTTTCTAACATATATAAATATTCCAAATGACTGTCCAATAATAATTACCGGATCTTTTCTAAAAATAGCATAAGTAAGTAGTCCTATACCTCCAAATATACTCAGATACCAAAATGTAATTGGTATGGTGCTTTTTCCAATTTTTTCTGAATAAATCCATTGAATTATAAATCTTGAAGCAAATAATCCTTGTCCCACAAAACCAATAATTAAAAATATTAATTCAGTCGAAGATAAATTAGTAAAAAATGAGATCATGATTTTTTTAATTCTTTTATAATTTTTTTAACTACAATAATATTATAAATACCATTAAATAATCTGTTTAAAGTTCCATATTTAGATTTACCTTTAAGTCTTTTTCTATGCCTAACATTAACATACATTACTTTATGACCTAATCCCTCAAAAAAAGATGGTATAAATCGATGTAAACCATTAAAATATGGAATTTTCAAAAATATTTTTTTGTTAAAAAGTTTCAGAGAACATCCTGTATCACTACAATTATCATATAAAATTTTTCTCCTAACATAATTGGCTATTTTTGATGAAATAATTTTAACTAAAGAATCTTTTCTATTTACTCTTATTCCTGAAACTAAATCACAATTATTTTCCTTATAAATTCTAATTAATTTTTCAAAATCAAGCGGATTGTTTTGACCATCAGCATCAATTGTTATTATGTTTTCATATTTTGATTCTTTTATGCCTCTATAAATAGAATAACTTTGTCCTTTATTAACTTTGTTCCGAATTAATTTTATTGCACTATCATATTCTTTAGTAATTGATGCAGAATTATCAGTGCTACAATCATCTACTATTAAGATTTCATAATTATTAAATATTTTAACATTATTTTTAATGTCTTTAATTGTGTTTACAATGCTCTCTTCTTCATTATAAACAGGAATTATTATTGAAATATTCATTTGGTATCTAATAGTTTATTTAAATATTTTGACCATTTATCATCATGACTGTAACTAATTCTAGCAAAAAACATTCTAAGATAACGCAAAGCTATTCTTCTTTCTTTACTATAGTAAAATTCATTAAAGTTATTTAAATTAACTTTTTCTATTAAACTAATTAATGTTGTATAATTTGCATGTAGAATTTTAGTTTTAATAAGTAATTTAAAAAAATTATGGTGCCTCTTGTTTATAAAATAATCATCATAATCAAATAATAAAAAAAAAGGCTTATTTAGATTTAGTATTTCTAGTATCATTGTTGATAGTGAGTCAATAATAATTATGCTACTATTTTTTATACTTTCATATTTTGAGTAAGTATCAAATTTTACATTTAATAACTCCTGAGATACTTCGAAATTGTTTAGACATCCTTTATAATTTTCATAAGGATAATTTCGAAAAAAAAATTTATCTTTTAGGTTCTTTGGTAAATTATTATAGAGTTTAATCCTATTATTATTTGCTTTATAATTTAATCTAGGTAAGTAATGAAAAGATCTTATAGCATCATATTTTTTAACAGGCTGTGATACAAATAAAATTCTTTTAATATTATTATCTCTAATTTGATTGACTTTAGAAATAAAAGTAAAAAGTCTGGGGGATGACATTGGAATTTCAAAACTATCATTGCTCCATCCCCACGTTATAAGTTTACTATATTCAAATTCTAGATCAATTCCAGAATGATATTCTTTGTCAATAATATTATATAAATTTCCATGTTGGATTATATTAATATTAGTTTGTTTTGAATATAATTTAGCAAGCATACACATATTTATTTCATATGAAACATGAGAGCCTGATGAAAAAACAATTTTTGGTTTTTTTTTAAAAAAAAACTGATTGCTTTTATGATAATAATATTTTGAAAAATTTTCTAATAACGATACAGGGATAGATAAGCAAAAAATATAAAGAAAAGTTTTATCAAATTTATTTTGATTATATAAATAATTAAATAATTTTTCTCTTAATTTTATATTAAATATACTAGGTTTAACTTTATTTTTACGAGTTTTTAACTCAAATAAAACTCTAAATTTAGTTTTTAGTAAAATTTTAATTTTTGACCTAAAATCAAATCTATCTGGATAAGTAAAAAGTATATAATTTTTAGGTATAATTAATAAATATATTTTATAGATTATGGATATTATAAAACCTTTTAAATATTTTTTTAATAATTTAAGTAAATTATTTTTAATTAAAATATTATTTTGATTTTCAAAAATTTTATTTTGAATTTCAAAGTTATCATAAATTTTAAAATTATCTATTCTTCTAGATCTACTATAGAAGTAATGAATATTATTTAATAAATTATAATTTATACTTATATCATTAGTACCATACATAAAGGATGATAAATCAGAGATATTATCAATTCGTAATTTTTGATAAAATGATAATTCTTTAATTTGTTCTTTACTTAAATTATCAAATAATAATTTTCGATGTAAAAAAAAGGGGATAAAAAAATGAAGCCACGTAGAAAAAATTTGTTTCCAGTATTTTTCATTTTCTATAATATTAAAGTTAGACATAAAGTTAGGAATATACTTATAGATATTAGTGTTTATATTTTTTTGATCTTGGATTAATTTGTAGTATTGTTCTTTAGATAAATTACTATTAAATTTATTAATAATTTCTATTAAATATTGACTAATTTTTTTATTCATTAAATTTATTGCGTAAATTTATAAGATTTACATAGAAACTACCTAGTAAATCAAATAAATAAATAAATAAATAATATTTACAAGATTATAAAATTGAAAAAATAAATTTGATTAATTTCTAGAATAAAATTAATTAGAATTTAATAATTTTTTGTAGAGGAGCGTTTATTTTTGATATTATTTTAGCCATTTTTAATCCAGCGAAACCATCCCCGTAAATTTTAGATCTTTTATATCTATTTACCTTAAGTTGTTTTTTTATAGCATTTATTATATTTTTTTTATTATATTTTGTATCAATTACATTAATTCCTTTAATCCTATTATTTTGTCTCGATCCTATATTGATTGATGGCACACCCATGAAAGACCCCTCTCTAATCGCTGAACTTGAATTGCCAACAATGCATGAACATAAATGCATAATTTTTAAATAATCTTCAGGTGAAAAGTTTTTAACAAATTTTATATTTTTAATATTATTATTATCAATATAAATTTTCATTTGCTTAGAGATGTATTGCGAACCAGCATCAATATTTGGCCATAACCAAATAGCTGGAAGATTAATGTAGTGTACCGCCATTAGTGTTTCTAGAATTTGATTGATAGTATCTTCGAATTCAGTTGTAACTGGATGCTGCACAACTAACAGGAATTTTTTATCTAAAGAAATATATTTTTTATTTATAAAATATTTTTTATAAAAATAACTGTAATGTTTAAAGTTTACACTTTTTATCAAATCAAGTGATGGGCATCCTGTATTAAAAACGTACTTTGGATCTTCACCCATCTTAATAATCCTTTTTTTTGCATCTAAATTAGCTGGAAAATGTATATGAGCTAATTTAGTAATTGAGTGCCTCACTGATTCATCTATTGAGCCTGTTTTTTCTCCACCCTGTGTATGAATCAGTGTTATGTTCATAAATGATGCTGCAATTGCAGTTGCTATTGTTTCAAATCTATCTGCTACAGTAATTACAAAACTAGGCTTCATATTGTCAAAAATTGAAGATAATTCCATTAAAGCAATGCCTGTAGATTTTGACATAATTACTGGATCATTACCATCTAAAATTGTTGATAATTTGATAAAGTGTTTAAATCCATCTTTTTTTATAATTGATCTTATATCTCCCACTTTATCTAAAACGGCTGACGCTGCAAGAATGATTTTTAAATCAAGATTTTTTGTTTTCTTAATTTCTAATAGAGTTGATTTAATTCTGGCATAATTTGCTCTACTATTTATTACAACACAAACTAATTTATTTTTATTTTTCAATATCACTCCATTTTAAAAGTTTAGTATTTTTAATATCTTTGATAATTTTTTTTCCTAAAATTTTGTCAATATCATTAGGATCTATACCATTTCCTGGTTTTTTAAAGGTAATAATATCTTTTGTTAAAATTGAGCCTTTTTTTAAATTAATTTTTACTGCAATACTTTTAGTAAAATTTTTTTTGATAATTTTAGCTTGATGATTTATTCTATTCTTGTTCGTCTTGCTTTTAATCAAAGTGTATATATATTGAGATCCATCGCATACAGTTTTTAGATCATTAATATTGAGGGAAGCTTTAGAATCTAAATTATATTTATTATCTTCAATTTTAAAGTGTACTTCAATTATATTTGCGCCTAATGTCATAGCTGCTAAACTTGGATAGATAGTTCCACTATGATCAGATAGCCCAATAGGACATTTGTATTTTTTTTTGAGTTCAGTTAAAATATTTAAACCAATATTTTTTGGGTCTGTAGGATACATGGAAGTACATTGAAAAATTGCAAACTTAGATTTTTTTAAAATTAAATATTTAGCAAGAAAATTAATTTCTGCATTATTCATAATACCAGTACTAAAAAGTATAGGTTTTTTTGTACTAACCATTTTATCAATTAAATCCATTGATTTATACTCACCTGAGCCTAGCTTCCAGCATTGTACTTTAATTTTTGATAAAATTTCAAATGCTTTAATTGAAAATGCAGAACTTAAAAAAATTATTTTTTTTTTATCTGCATATTTTTTTAATGAGAACCATTGTTCGTATGAAAATTCCATCTTTTTCCAATAGTTATATCTTGATAATTTTTTATAAGGATTTGAAGATCTGAAAACATCATCTTCTGTTGATTCTTCTAATGCAATATGTGTTTGAAATTTAATACAATCTGCTCCTGCAAAAACTGCAGCATCTATATATTTTTTGGCTTTATTAAAATCTCCTAAATGTGCTTGACCTACTTCTGCAATAATTATTGGTTTATAAAAGTCACCAACTTTTAAATTTTGTATTTTGATTGAATTCATAAATTAAAAATCACTATATTATTTAAATTCATCTGAAATAAAATTAAAATACTTCTATAAATTAATATTTAAAACAAATATAGTCCAAAATAATATGGACTAAAGACTTTAAAAAAGAGATAAATTTTTTCAATGTTTTAAAAAATAGATCAGGTTATATTATGTAATTATTAAGATTTAATTCTAGAAAAAATAATCGTATCTTGAGGATAAATTAATATTTATAAATAAGTTAGTTTAATGATATAAATAATTTTAATAACAAAAATAATAGCTAATATTTAATTTTTTTTAAAATGTATTTTTTAAGTAAGATATTCAATTTAGATAAAAAAAATGTTAGAAATAAGTATGTTTGATTTAAAAGCTCTAGAAAATCATGAAAAATTTCTTAAAGACAAGGTTTTCTTTGCTAATAGTAAATGGCCACACTTTAATATATTATTTAAAAATATAAATGTCATTAATTCAAAATTAAGAAAAAATTCAAAAGTAGTAATTATCGAAAGATCAAATTTATATGGTCAAATTAGTTTATTTAAACCATTTTTTTATAATCATGATGTTTCATCGATCGACTGCACCACAAAAGAATTAAAGAAAAGAGGTAGCTATAATTTAGGTTTCGTAAAAAATAAAAATATAATAAAATTAAAAACAGATATGATTAATGTCTATTCTAATATTAAAATTAAAAATAATACTGTAAATTGTGTTATTATTCCAAATCTCCTACATCATATTCCAAATCCGAATTTATTATTCTCTGAAATTGATAGGATTTTAAAAAAAAATGGCATGTTATTTATATTTGAACCATTGCTTAGGGAGTTGCATCAAATTCCTGAAGATTATTATCATTTCACACCATTTTCATTAAAAGAAATTTTAAAAAAGAAATTTAAAAATTTTAAAATAGACTTTGATGGTGGTCCATTTACAGCAATTTTATATTGTTGGGATCAAGCTAGACAATACTTACCAATTAATACACGTAAAAAATTTGATAAAGATTTAAAAAATTTAAATATTAATTTTAAACAATTTGATAAGAAATATAACAAAAATTTATTAAGAAAAAATACTAAATTTCCAGTAAGTTTTACAATTACTGGTTTTAAAAAATAATAATGATTATGCTCAATAATTTTAAGAAAAATAATAAGAAATTATTATAGAAACATATTAAGTATATGAACTACTTATATGTATTTTAATAAAAAAAACAGTTTTTTCCATGGCATTATGTTTCATCATTTTTATGATAATAATTTACATTTACAGGGTCAAGGTGCTATATCAAAAGATCAATTTTATAGAATAATCAAATTTATTGGTATTAAAAACATTTTGAATGCGGATTTATTTTATGAAAAATTCAAATCTAATAAATTAAAAAATAATGAAGTATGTATTACTTTTGATGATGCCATAAAATGTCAAATAGATGTCGCTTTACCAGTACTAGAAGATTTAAGAATTAAATCTTTTTTCTTTGTTTATTCATCTATATTTGAAGGTAAACCTAATTTACTTGAAATCTATAGATATTTTAGATTAAACTTTTTTAATACTGTTGATGAATTTTACAATCAATTTTATTTAATTCTCAATCAAGATTTAGAAAAATTTTTTAAACAAAATGAAATATCAATAAATACCATCAAAGCTAAAAGACCGTTTTATAGTATTGAAGATATAAAATTTAGATTAGTAAGAAATATGTTTTTAGATAAAGATGAATATGAAAAAATTATGGAGAAGTTATTTTTTAAAAAAAATTTTGAACCTTCAAAATACTTTAAAAAACTTTTTTTTAATAAAAAAGATTTAATAAATCTAGAAAGACTTGGTCATATAATAGGCTTACATTCTCATACACACCCAACACATTTAGAAAAACTTTCAAAAGATAAACAAAATTTAGAATATTCAAAATGCATAGAAATACTATCTAATATTTTAAATAAACCAAAAAATGAAATTATATATATGTCCCATCCTTGTGGAAGTTATAACAATGAAACATTAAAAATACTTAATGATATGGGAATTAAACTTGGATTTAAACAAGTTATGGATATTGAAATAGAAAAAGGGATGAAGAAAGTCAATAACTCAAATCTAGAAATTGCAAGAGAAGATCATGCAAATATATTGAGGAGATTAAAGGAATGAAAGTTACATTATTTACATCTAATAGAATTCGACATAACTATTTTATATCTTTATTATCAAATTATGTTGATCAACTTATCGTAATTCAAGAAAGTAGCACTGTTTTGAAAAATTCTAAATTTGGTGATGATTATTTATCAAAAAGTCATTATTCTTATTTTAATAAAGTAAAAGAATCTGAAATTAAATTGTTTGAAAATAAATTTGTAAATATTATTAATAGAAATATAAAGTTTTTAACAATTCCTTATGGTGATCTTAGCAAATTACCTTTAAATTTTTTTGATGAAGGTCTTAAAAGTAATTTATATGTTGTTTATGGAAGTTCTTTAATAAAAGACCAATTGTTAAATTTTTTAATATCTAAAAAATGTATAAATATACATATGGGTATTGCACCTTATTATAGAGGAGTCGATTGTAATTTTTGGGCATTATATGACAACAATCCTCATCTAGTTGGTTCAACTATTCACTATCTTGCAAATAATATAGATGGAGGAGACATACTATATCATGCCATATCAATGAAAAAAAATAATCTATTTGATTATTCTATGTCTTGTGTAATGGCTGCCTTTCAATCGATTTGCGATAAAATTATTGATTTTTCAATATTTAATTGTGCATCAAATCCTCAGGATTTTAATAAAACAATTAGACTTTCAAAAAAGAGGGATTTAAAAGAAAATACAATAAATAATTTTTTTAAAAAAAAAATAAATATTTATTCAAAAGATACAGACATTAATATACTTAAAGATCCATATATTTATAAGTAGTTTATTTTATTAAAATTAATTTTGTTTAGTAACTCTTTCTACTAATAAAATTTTTTTATTTAAAACTTTAAAATTTATACCATTAAAATCTTTATTATAATTAATTTTTTCAAACACTTCATGTACTTTATAATATTTAAAATCAGGAAATTTATGATCATTTATTGTGTGGATTTTATAAAATTTTAATTTTTTTAAAAAGAACATTAAGAAGTTTTTAACACTACTTTTGAAAATATTATTTTTAAAATTTTTATTTTTTTTATGTACAATTTTTTTGGAAAGTTTTTCTATAATTGTACTAATATAAATAAATGATTTAGAGTCATCTCTATAATTCAAAATTCTATTTTTAAAATCATCTGAAAATGGCATTGGTTCTATTGATGAATTAATTAGATTAATAACATCATCTTTATTTTTTGCTAAATAACCTAGGCTATTTGGAAAATTTCTAAAAAAATTAATATTAAAATTATTAGGTTCAAATGAAATTATTCTTTTCTTCAATAAAGCTGCATGTATTGATGCTGTACAACCATTATGTATTAAAAAATTAGAATACCTTACAAAATCAGAGAGGTCGCCCTCTTTAATTATATGCAATCTATCATTTTTTAAATCTAATAATTTTATCCAATCATCTACTGTCTCATTAGGGTGAGGTCTCAGAACAATTTCGTACTCATCAGTATTTTCTAACAAATGTCGGATAAGTGATATGTATTGAGATAAAATAATAACATTTTGAGATTCAGTATTAAAAAAAAATTTTTCTATAAATTCAGAAATTGCTTTATTGTTTTCAGATCTGAGCATTAAAAGTCTATCAACCATTCTTCTTAAGCTTAATGGAAAAGAAATATTTGAACTTATTAAGATATAATTATTTTTAATTTTGTTTCGTTTTTTAAATTTTTCTGAATTTATAAAAAAGGATTCTTTTTTACATAAATCAAATTTAGGTGAACCAGATAGAAAAAATTTATCTTTAAATTGGGGAAATAAACTACACATAAATTTATAGTCTCTTTCACCCCAACAAAAAAAAGCATCGATGTAATTAAATACTTTTGAATTTATTGTTCTTCTACTAATAAAGTCATTTAGATTATCAAAAAGTACACCAGACTCTTCATCTTGCGAAGTAAGAATGAACCCTTTTTTTTTAAGAATATCTAAATATCCCAAATGCACATTGGTAGAATTAATATCTTTCAAATGCAATATTCCAGGAGATAATTTATCACTAAATGCATTAAAGAAAATTTCATTCCTTGAAGCAAGATATACTTTGAACCCTAATTTAGCTAATTGTAATCCAATCAAAAAACGTGATTCAAATTCTCTTTGATAAACTTCGATTTCTATATATATATTTTTCATAAAGCAAAAAACTAAATTATAAAGATACTAGCATCAATTTATTTAGGAATTGATATTTTTACATTCATAATGTTTTGTATATATTTTAAATCCTCTATTGTATCAATATTAACCATATCCTCTTTAGTAACTATAAAGTTATAATTTAAATCAAAAAAATTTTTTACATTATGTAATTTATTTTTTTTAATTGCATAAATTGCGCCATTTTTTATAAATGTACTATTTAACTCTTGCCTATTTGATATTTTTTTTCCTTTTGATGAATAAAGCTGTTTTACATTATTTTTTATAACAAATTGTTTATCTGGATGAAATTTTTTATCGATTTTTGAAACTGTAAATACAAAATCTTTTTTTGAATTTATAATGCTATCTAGAACAGTCTTTAAGTATTTAGTTTTTCTGAACGGACATGTTGGTTCAATTATGACTACAATATCAAAAGACGAGAAGTCTTTAGAGCTAGTAATGTCTTTTATTACATCAATTATTTTACTAGAATCTTGTGATAGTTTTTTTGATCTCTTTTGTGGAACAACTAAATCATTTATTTCAGTTTCATTTAAAACTTGATTATCATCTGAGGAAACAACAATTTTATCTAATAAATTTTTATTTCTTAAACAATAATTAATTGAATGAGCTACAAGAGTTTTATTATTAATTTTAATTAAGTTTTTCTTTTTGATGCCCTTAGATCCTTTTCTTGCAGGAATTATGGCCAAAATTTTAGATTTCTTATACAAATAAACTTTAATAGGCTTTTATAATTAAATTATAAACAATTTATTGAAATTTATTATATTAAATTAATCCTGGCAACGACCTACTCTTCCATGTCTTAAGACAAAG
>CESW01067444.1_pt1 | contig 10188 bp, 8 predicted proteins | sample 531171 | NCBI WGS metagenome assembly CESW01 (sample SAMEA2621859, study PRJEB7988) | marine metagenome | biome: marine biome (ENVO:00000447); feature: surface water layer (ENVO:00002042); material: "saline water (ENVO:00002010), including plankton (ENVO:xxxxxxxx)" | depth 5 m
GCGCATTTAATTGAAACTCCTTTAAACAGTTCTCAGAAAACGAAACGGTTAAAGGATGGACGATTACTCATTTCTGCTCGGATGACTGACACCCTGCAATTCGAGCAATGGCTCATGAGTTTTGGGTCAGATGTTGAAATTTTAGCTCCAAGTAAATTGCGAAGAAAATTCAAAAAATTGGCCGAAAATTTAAATAAAACTTATAACTAATAATGGTTAAATAAGCTGTGGAATATATTTCTTTAATAATCTCGCTCATAACTGTGACTTTAGTTAGTTTTATAATTTTCATCAACTTTAGAAACAAAGATAGCTCTAACCTAGATATAGTTAAGAATGAATTGACAGATAAATTCTCAACCAGCCTTGAAAAACTTTCAAATATCTCTAGCAATATAGATTCTATAAAAGAGGCAACCTCATCTATGAGCATCCCCATTACAAATATGAATAAATATTTAGGTGGAAATGTCCAAACTGGTAGATTGGGTGAGTGGAATCTTGAATCTATTGTCAAAGACATAATGCCTAATAATAAATATTATTTTCAACACCCAATTGATCCAAATACTCAGAATCAAGTCGATTGTGCGATTGAGACTACCAATGAAATACTAATTCCAATAGATTCAAAATTCTATGCCGCACAATATTCTGATTACCAAGAAGCAACTACTAAGACTGATAGAGATAGAATTCTTAATTCTCTAAAAAATTCTATCGTTAAAGATGCAGAATCAATTAGTGAGAAATATTTTGTTAATGGCATAACATCCAAAATAGGCGTTTTATATATTCCCTCTGAAGGATTGGTTGCAATGGTAAATTTAATCGAGGGGCTAAGAGAATCTTTATTGAGAGATCAAAGTATTTTAATTCTAGGTCCTAACTCTTTAGCTGGATTTTTAGATTCTATTCGTATGGGTCATGAAGCAGTGGAACTCAATGAAAAAGCTGAGCTCGTAGCAAAAGTTATAGGCGATATCAAAGAAGAATTTAATAATTTAAATTTGAGTACAATTGATCTAAAAAAAGCTGTTGATGGCGTCTCGAAAAAAATAGATGTATATCAAACACGTATTAATGTTTTAAATAAAGAACTCAACAAAGGAGCCGAAAAACTAGAAGAATCTGAAATTGAAAACTAAATTTACCTTCATCGATCTTTTTGCTGGCATTGGAGGAATGCGTATTCCTTTCGAAGAACTGGGTGGTAAGTGTGTTTTTAGTTCTGAAAATGACAAATATGCTCGGTTTTCTTATTCTGAGATGTTCAATGAAGATGAAACTGCAATAGCAGGTGATATTAGCAAAGTAGATACTAAGACAATTCCTAGGCATGATGTTTTATTAGCAGGTTTTCCTTGTCAGCCTTTCTCAAATGCTGGACTTAAAAAGGGCTTTCAAGATACTCGGGGAACAGCATTTGATGACATCAGGAGAATATTAGAATTTCATAAACCTAGAGCTTTTTTACTTGAAAATGTGCCTGGCTTAAGAAGTCATGATGACGGTAGAACGTTCGAAACTATCATGGAAATTTTATCTCAAGATTTAAATTACAAATTTCCAGAAGATCCGATTATCCTAAATGCTAAAGATTTTGGTTTGCCTCAAAATAGAAAAAGAATTTTTATTGTAGGGTTTTCTAAAGACTTAAAATTTAGATTTCCTTCTCCTTTAAACTTAAAAACAAAGGTAAATGATATTTTAGAAAAAGAATCAAAAGTTGATAAAAAATTTATAATTTCTAGAAGGTTATGGACAAGCCATAAACTTAGAAAGAAAAGAAATAAAGCATCTGGAAAAGGATTTGGCTACAAGCTATCTAACAGAAGCGACGAGTACACAAGAACTTTATCTTCGAGATATTATAAAGATGGATCAGAAATTTTGATAAATAGAGGTTCAAGAAAGAATCCTAGATTTTTAACTCCAAAAGAATGTTCAAGGCTTCAAGGTTTTCCAAAAAAATGGGAAAAGTTACCAGTTAGCAATCTCCAAGCATACAAACAATTTGGTAACGCGGTTTCAATAAATGTTGTAAGAATGATTGCGAAAGAAATTATTAATTCTTTAAGGGATTAAGTTTTTATTATAAAGTTTACTACTGACTAAAAAATCCGAGAAAATGTTTTTAATTTTCTCAGGCTTGCTTAAGTGAAAGAGAAAGAGTTTATAAATATTATTAATTTTGCACTTTATATTTGTGCTCAAGACGGGATAATCAGCGAGACAGAATCAGATAAGATTTATGAACTCATTAATAAAGAATATAAATTTACAAGAAAAAAATTCGATTCCCTGATTGATGATTTCTTTTCTTCTGAAGATTTTCTTGAGGATCATATCGGTCGTTTATCTAATGATGTTCAAAAAAAATTGGCCTTAAAAATATCAAAAGAAAGTGCTTCTTCAGACGGTTTGGACATAAGAGAGAACATAGCTTTCTGCAAAGCTGAGGTCATTTTAGGTAATTTGTAATGTCTAAATTGGTTGAAACTCCCCCAGATCCTTCTAACGAAATTCAGATGTTATCGAGGATTGGCTATACTCTTGAGTCTGCGATATCAGATATTATAGATAATTCTATATCAGCAAATTCTAAATCAATAAGAATAGATTCATTTCCATCCAGTAATGAAAAAATTTTTTGGTCAATATTGGACGATGGCCATGGTATGAACCCTGAAGAACTCCAAGAAAATATGAGGATTGGGTGCAAAGATCCAACCAAAGAAAGAGAAAAAATGGACTTAGGAAGATTCGGATCTGGATTAAAAACTGCCAGTATTTCTCAGGCTAAAAAAATTACTGTTTTTTCCAAAACAGCTAACAGCAAGCTATCTGCAGCAAGATGGGATGTTGATAATGTTTGCGATAAAAAAAAATGGCTTTTAGAAGTCTTTTTACATCAAGAAATTGAGAAAATACTTCCTGAAAGCTTACGTTTAAAAACTAAGTCAGGGACATGTGTCTTATGGGAAGAAATACCAAGATATATAGAAAAAGATCACACAGACATAAGTGCTATTCAAGCAGAAGATATTGTTAGAGTGAAAAAACATATATCCAAACATTTTCATAAATTTATGGGAGGAAGTTACAAAATAAAGTTTTATGTAAATGGAGAAAAACTTAGCCCAATAGACCCCTTTATGACAACTTACGACGGATATAATGAAGGCCCTCCTTCAGAGCCATTTAGAGTGAAAGGGGGCAAGGTTACTATCAAAGTTCATAACATCCCTCATTGGAATAAATTAAATGCAGAACAAATGGACAAATATGGCGGGCAATCAGAGATATCAAAAAAACAAGGGTTATATATTTATCGAGCAGATAGGTTAATTATAGAGGGTGGATGGTTAGGATTAACTAATAACTCTCAATTAGGAAATCTTTCTAGAGTTGAGATAAATATGCCTGTTTCAATGGACGAAGAATGGCAAACAGACGTAAAAAAATCTTCCTTACAACTTCCCCCTAAAATAAGGATTGCTTTAAGAGAGCTGATAAAAATACCCATCAAAAAATCAAAAGGGACTTATAAATATAGAGGAACAAAAGAAAAGAACAACTCATTTTGGATAAAAGTTAATGATGAAAGGAAAAAAATTATCACCTATGAAATTAATAATGAAAATGAAGAATTAATTAATTTAGTTAAATCTTTAAGAAAAGAAAAAAAAATAGTTTCTTTGCTTAGCTCATACTTAATAAAACTCGCTGCTAATCTTCCACTAAATGACATTTATTTCACAATGGCTGATAAGCCTCTAGATATAAAACAAGAATATCTTGGAGAGAAATTCAAAAATGAAAATGACTTAATAGAAAAAATATTAAAAAAAATTAATAAAAAACGAAATGCAAGAAGTAAATGAATTAGTCAGGCTTGCGACACAAGTTATTGTCGGGCTTCAAAATAAACAAAATAGAACTGATATTGATGGTGATATGGTTGAGCAAGCATTTTCAAATCTTTTGATGATGGATATGTTCGCAGGTTTAACTGAAGAAGAAGTTAATCTTGCGAAGTTTAAAGTTAGTTCTAGCTTTGCAACTAAATTTACAGACACTGGGGCTGTTTTATCTGATGACTCAGTACCCAGATGGTTAGATGCCAAAAGAGGAAACATAGATTGGAGTTATTGGAAATCCTATAAAGATTATCTCATCAAAGAAAATAGGTCCGTGGCAGTGATAAATAAAAATTCAGACATAATTGATAATATCTTAGATTTTTCAGGTGATCCTTTGACCCCCGGGAATTGGAGCAGAAAAGGGTTGGTTATGGGAAATGTTCAATCAGGAAAAACACAAAATTTTATTGGATTATTAAATAAAGCAGCAGATGTTGGCTATAAAATAATCATTGTTCTAGGAGGGCATCAAAACGAACTTAGAAAACAAACGCAACTTAGAATAGACGAAGGTTTTGTTGGCCTTGAATCCAAACATTTAACAAATGCAACCACAAAAATAATCGGAGTAGGTAACTTTAGAGAAGCTACTAAAGTAATTCACTCTTTCACTTCAACTTTAAAAGATTTTAGCCTAAATGTTGCTCGGACGCTTGGTTACAATTTAAATGATCAAGGAGCAGCTCCCATAGTTTTATGTGTCAAAAAAAATGCAACTATTTTAAAAAATTTAGACAAATGGATTGTAGAAAATCATAACTTAGAAGATGGAAATACTTTAAGTGCTCCAATGCTGTTAATAGACGACGAAGCTGATTATGCGTCCATAAATTCTAAAGAATCTTCGAATCAGATCACCGCTATTAACGGTCTGATAAGAACAATCTTAAAAAGATTTAAAAAAACTACATATGTAGGTTATTCCGCTACTCCATTTGCAAATATATTTATTGATCCAGCAACTGACGATGAAATGTATGGTCATGATTTGTTTCCTGCTAACTTTCTAATAAGAATTCCGACACCAGAAGAATATAGCGGGCAAGATTATTTTTTTCCTGAAAATGACGAAACTTCATCTCCATTGCTAGAGCCAGTAATTAAAATCAATGATAGTGAAGATATGATTCCTATCCGAGGACAAAAAAAGAATACCAGCTTAGGCGATTTGCCTGAGAGTCTTGAACTTGCGACTAGATGCTTTATTTTGAATATAGCTATAAAAATGCATCGTCTTGAGAATAATATAACCAGTGAAAAACATGACACATTTTTAATAAATATGTCTCATCTGAATATACTGCAACAAGGAATTAAAGACGAAATTGAAAAATACTTAAATGAGTGTAAAGAATTCATAGGCGCTCATCATGGGCTTGGACCAGAAAAATCATTGCAAAATAATTTCTTAAAAGAATTAAAAGATACTTTTTTAATGTATTACTCAATTGAGGAAAGTTGGGAAGATATATTTGAATATCTAAATTCTGCAGCTCAAAAAATAAAAATATTTATTGTCAATGCTGCTAGAAAGGATAGCACAGGAAACCTTCAAGAACCTCTAGACTACTCATTGTATGAAAGCGGTCTCGCCGCTATTGCAATAGGTGGTCATAAGCTTTCAAGAGGTCTGACATTGGAAGGGCTTTCTATTTCTTACTTCGCTAGAAATTCTAAATCTTATGACACACTTATGCAGATGTGCAGATGGTTTGGATATAGGCCTGGTTATAAAGAATTATGCAAATTATTTACTATTCCAGACTCCGTAACCTATTACGCCTTTATAAGTGATGCTATTAGAGATTTATATTCAGAATTAGACAAGATGATTGAATTAGGTCTCACTCCAAAGGACTTTGGTTTGAAAATAAGAAATCACCCGGGTTCTCTAATAATCACCACTAGAAATAGAATGGGCACAGCTAAAAACAAACTTGCATTTATTGACCTTTATGGGACCAGTATAAAAAGATTTCGTTTTTATAATGATGAAGCTAAGAATAGAAATAACCTTTCTTACTGTTCTGATTTTTTAAATGACTTAGAAAATAATGGAAGATCTATGATTTGGGAAGGCGATTCGTCTAAAGTTTTTTTAAATGTTCCGTATAAAAAGATAGTAGATTTCATAAGAAAAATGGAAATATCAGATGATCAAATAATAACTAATGAAAATTTAATTGAGACTATCGAAAGATTCAGCCAACAAAGAAATGCGCCGGATTTTAGAGTCTGCCTTTTTTCTCAAAGAACTCAAGGTGCTTGGTGGAAAGAAGCTGTAGAAGATGAGTTGACTCATAATTTTAATATTGGTGGTATTGATGTTGTTCCCGCCATGAGAAAGGTCAGTTCTCAAGGGAGTCAATTAATTCCAGAAAAACTAAATCTAGGAAATAATGATGACGAGAAGCTGTTCTTGGAACCAGCATCAAGAAAAAATATGCAGGAATCTTCAGATAAATCTAAGCTTTATAGTTCGGATTATATCAGGAGTAATGAGAGAGATTTTCCTGGATTGATGATCTACTTATTCAATTTGGGAATTTTGGAACCCAAAAATGCCAAAATCCTTGAATCAGAAGCCGATAGGGAATCGAGTGAAATTATTCTAAGAAATGCAAAAATTGCTTTTGGTAAAGGGGCACCAACGATTGGGTATTCTCTATCTTTGCCCATTCTTGAAAATCAAAGAGATATGAGTGTTGAGAAACTCAAAGAATTAAATAAAGAAAGTTTAATTCAGTACATGGTGAATAGTGTTTGGGATGAGCAGCAAATGGAGCTTTTTGATGAGACTGAGAATGATTTTGGAGAAGATGGAGGAGATGAATAATGCCTGATCTTGAAGAATTTTTTCAAGATGATCCTTGGGAGCTCATAAACGAAGCAAATTACCCAGAAAGGGCTTTTAGTTTTTATGGGAGAGATGATAGATTTTGGGCTGCAAAAAAGGATCAAAACCAATTGGTTTTTTTCATTCAGATTCCTATCCAAGTCAATACTGAAATTATAGAAAGTTTGAGTGGAACGTTAGTAGAAATAGTTAATTATGAGATCGATAATTCCAATGTCTCTAGGCTGGTGATTACTTTAGAAGAGATTGAGTTGAGAGAAAAATTTATTATTTTGACAAAAGCTCTTGCCTATAGTTTATCCAGTCAATCAAATGATTCTATATTTCAATCTGCCAAAAAAGAGCTAGGTGAATGGTCGAATTTTCTTAGGCCGAGTCGAAAAGGTCTTTCCAGAGAAGAGCACATAGGTCTGTGGGGGGAACTTTATGTTTTTACAGAGTTTATGATAGCTCTTCATCCGCTAACTGATGCAATAAAATATTGGATCGGACCAGATCAAAAAAAACAAGATTTCACCTTAAACGATCTAGCAATCGAAACTAAAACAACTATGTCTGGAGATAGTGCAAGAATTCAAATATCTTCTCTTGAACAGTTAGATAAAATTACCGAAAAATTATTTATTTCACATATATTTATTAATGAAACAGATGATGGAAAGTCTATTGAAGATTATTTTAATGAGCTTGACGATTTAATGTCAGGAGATTTAGAAAGCCAGATAAAATTTACAAAAAAGATTAGCAGATTTAAAAATCGTGCTACAGAGGAACAGCTTAATAAAAAATTTTTTTTCTTGGATCTTAAAATTTATGAAGTAACAGACAATTTTCCTAAAATTACTAGACTAGAAGTTGATAGTAACGCAATTTTAAATGTTAAATATTCTTTAGATGCTCAACAATTAGGAAATTTTTATATTGGGGATGATATCCAAGAACTTATTAGAAATGGCTGACTTAGAAGATTATAAAGTTGAAAAAAAATCAGATTGGCAAATAAAAGCTCGATCCTATGTAAGTTTCCCAGAAACAGCCTTTTGTAAAAGCTTCTGTGATCTCCTAGCTGAAAGTGGTCATTTGGACGATCCAGTAGTTTTAGATGACGCTCATAGAGATACAAATCGTGGAACTAGGCTTGATGGTTATGCTTGGAATGAAAACGAAGGGATTATTACTGCAATAGTTATTGATTTTGATGAAACAGATGAAGTAATTTCTATTTCAAAAACTGATGTTGAAAAAGCAGGAAATAGGGCAACAAAATTTTTAGAACAAATTGAAAAGAATTCTTTAGATCACTTAGAAGAATCTTCTGAAGGTTACCAAGCCGCATCAAACATAAAATTGTATATGAATGAACCAAATATAGTTAAATTCAGAATAGCGGTTTTAACATCTAAAGTTTTGAGTTCTAGAGCGCAAAAAGACTTTTCCAAAAAAGATCAAAAATTTAAACTAAACCGAAAAATAATTGATAAAGAATGTTTTCTCGAAGTCTATGATTTAAAAAGGTTTAGAGATATAGAGCTTTCTGGCGAAGAAAGTGAACCAGTGAACGTAAATCTCATTGAAATGGGTGGAGCTTTAAGAGCCTTGCCTGCAAATATTGGGGAACCAGAAGTAGATTCTTACCTTTGTGTTATGCCTGGAAAAATTTTAAGCAATTTGTATGAAGAATATGGACAAAGGCTCTTAGAAAGTAATGTAAGGACTTTTTTACAATTTGGTGGTGGAGTAAATAAGGGAATTCGAACTACTCTTTTGAGTGATCCAGATAATTTTTTTGCTTACAACAACGGACTTACTGTAACTGCAAAAAATATAAAAACTACTAAAACAAATTCGGGTTTAGAAATTACCAATATCGAGGATATGCAAATTGTGAATGGGGGTCAGACTTCTTCAGCCATATACTTTGCTCCTAAAGATAAATCTAAGATCGCGAGCGGGCAAGAATGGAAGGATATAGATCTCTCGAGAGTTTTTGTACAAATGAAATTATCTGTCATTAAAAATGAAGATAACTCTAACGATATGAAAGCAAATATTGCAAAATATGCGAACTCTCAAAATGCTGTAAATACAGCCGATCTTCAGTCAAACCATCCTTTTCATCGAAAACTAGAGGAAATATCTAGAAGAATGATCATGCCTGCAGGAGATAGCGTTACTGCATCGTTTTGGTTTTACGAAAGAGCAAGAGGACAATATCAAACCTTGAGAAGAAAACTCAGAACACCCTCAAAAATCAAAGAATTTGAATACAAATATCCTAGATCTCAACTCTTTAATAAAACAGACCTTGCGAAATACGAAAATACCTGGCGTATGAATCCCCATGAAGTGAAGCAAGGTGCTGCCAAAAATTTTTTGGCTGTAAGCAAAGTCCTGTCCTCAGAATTTGAGAAAGACCCCAGTCAATTCGCAGACCACTTCTACAGGGAACTAATAGCTAAGGCAATTCTATTTAGAGAAAGTGATAGAGAAATTGGAAGGACCAGTTGGTACTTAGAAGAAAGAGGTCTTAAAGCGGAAACGACAACGTATACTCTAGCTTTACTCAGAAATCTTTTAAAAAAACAGAATAAAGACATAAATTTAAAAAAAATTTTTGATCAGCAAAAATTATCAGAAACCTTGCTAACTCAAATCTTAGATCTAGCAAAAATAGTAAGAGACAAAATGAATAATGAGACTTTTAGGGATGGTATGTCTAATGTTTCTGAGTTTTGCAAGAAATTAACTACTTGGCAAAAATATAAAATGTTAAATTATAAATTAGAATTAATTGGTCGTTCTGATTGGTTGAATGAAGAAGAACAAAAAGATGCCAAGGAAGAAGAAAAAGAAACGCAAGGAGCATCCGATCAGCTTAATATGCTCACACAGATTCAATCTATAAAGTCAGATCAATGGGAAAAACTAGCTGAGTGGCATCAAGAGAAAGGTTATGAATACAATTCTATTCAGGTTAGCTTGCCTAGACAGACAGGGAATTTTTTAAAAGGAACATCTAAGAAAATTTTATCTGAAAAACAGATGTCTTCTGTACTAAGTTTATTAAAAGAAGCTGAAAGAGATGGTTTCACATATATAGGAGAGTAGAAATTGGCTGGAAGAGACGTTTTAACTATATGGGTACATGAAGCTTTAATCAGTTTAAATGGCTCAGGAAGCATATTAGAAGTTGCAAAAAAAATTTGGGAGCTTCATCAAAATGACTTAGCTGATACAGAGCTATTTTACACTTGGCAGTACGATTACAGGTGGGCGGCTACAAAATTAAGAAAAGATAATATTATGAAATCTGCAGAGGAATCTCCTACTGGAATATGGGAATTAAATAAGTAATTACAATTTGTAGAGAAATTAATTATGAATAATAGAAAAGAATTATTAAAG
>CESW01028349.1_pt1 | contig 10180 bp, 10 predicted proteins | sample 531171 | NCBI WGS metagenome assembly CESW01 (sample SAMEA2621859, study PRJEB7988) | marine metagenome | biome: marine biome (ENVO:00000447); feature: surface water layer (ENVO:00002042); material: "saline water (ENVO:00002010), including plankton (ENVO:xxxxxxxx)" | depth 5 m
TTTTTCTTGGCCAAGGTTATTGCCAGAGGGTAAAGGGAAAATCAATGGTGAAGGACTATCTTTTTATGATAAGATTTTAGATGGTATATTAGAAAGAGATATTTTGCCATTTGCAACATTATACCATTGGGATCTCCCAAAAACATTTGATGACAATGGTGGTTGGCAGAACAGAGATACTTGTAAATGGTTTGCTGATTATACAGATCTTGTAATGAGAAAGTTTGGTGATAGATTGCATTCAGTTGCAACCATCAATGAGCCATGGTGTGTTGCATGGCTGGGACACTATTGGGGAGAACATGCACCAGGGATAAAAAATTTGGAAGCAACTGCAAAATCAATGCATTATATTTTATTGGCTCATGCCAAATCTTTAGCTGTAATGAGAGAGCATAATCAAAGAAATATTGGTATAGTCTTAAATAAATGTTACGTCCAACCCATTGATGCAAAGGAAGAGAATGTAAAGTCTGCTAAGGTATATGATGACATCCATAATCTATGGTTTGATGAAGCTATATTTAAAGGCAGGTACCCCAAAAGTTTGTTAAAGGTGTTTGGTGATTATATACCAAAGGATTACGACAATGATTTAAAACTAATATCAAAAAAAATTGATTGGCTAGGCATTAATTATTACACACGATCTATTGTATCACATGACCCTATAGAAAAAAACTTTGGATTTAAAATTTTAAAAGGAAATCTCTCAAAAACTGACATGGGATGGGAAGTTTTTCCTGAGGGACTGTCTTTAATATTAGAAAACACCATAAAAAATTATTCTGGAAGTCTTCCTTTGCATATAACAGAAAACGGAATGGCAAATAATGATAATTTAAAAAATGGTTATGTAAATGACTATGAGAGGATTGAATATTTTTCGTTACATCTTAATGAAGTTTATAAATTAATTTGTAATGGACATCCTATAAAAAGCTATTTTGCATGGTCTCTTCTCGATAATTTTGAATGGTCTTTTGGATACAATAAAAGATTTGGTCTAGTTTATGTTGATTATAAAAAACAGCAAAGAATTCCAAAAGCTTCCTGGTATGAATTTAAAAAAGAATTAAGAAAATGAATATAAAGGAATTTTCAAAAAAAACAGGGTTTCCAGTATCCACCATATCAAAAGCTCTAGGTAATTATAAAGACGTTAACATAAACACTAAAAATAAAATAACTGAATTAGCAAAAAAATATAACTACGTTCCAAATATTTATGCTAAGACACTTGCCTCCAAAGTGAGCTTTTCAGTTGGTTTTGTTTTACCATTTACATATAGCCATGAACAAAAAATCACTTTGATTAATTTTATTGAAAATATTCATTCAAGATTAAATGCCCTTAATATTCCAGTAATAATGATATTTGCTAAAGATGATAAAGATGAAATAGAGGCTCTTGAAAAACTTATTAATTACCATAAGGTTAGACTAATTCTTTTAAATGACACTAAAAAATTCGATAAAAGAATTGAATACTTAGATAGTAAAGGTATGAACTATATTACTTGGGGTAGATGTAATAAAAATCCAAATGAATATTCATGGATTGATGAAGATATTTTATATAGTAATAATTTAGCTGTAAATTTTATTCTTTCAAAAGGACATTTAAAAATTGGTTATGTAGATTCTGACTTAAACTCTAACTATATCAAATTAAGAAAAAAATTTTTCATAAACTCACTTAGCAACATGAAAATTGGAGTTAATGAAAATTATTTTGTTAGTGGTTATCGAGACAATCAAATTAAAACTAGAGAAAATATTAAAAATTTATTATTAAAATATCAAGAAATTACAATATTGTTAATATCCTCTCATACTCTTGCTATTCAAAGCATTGAAGCTTGCCGAGAATTGAATAAAATTATAGGCAGAGATATTTCTTTAGTTTCTTTTGATTCAAATATTTTGTCTACGACTGCGCCTTTTATGACAGTCATTGGACAGCCGGTTAAGGAAATACATGAAAATTTTATCAAGTTGATTCAAGACAAAATAAAAAATGTGAACAATCATTATAATTATTTATATAAATCCCAATTATTTGAAAATGATTCAGTTGTACAAATCAAAATCTAATTTCTGAACTAATCGACATAATTCAAAATCAATAAACTTAATACAAACTATATATAGTAAATAAAAAAAATTTATCTTAATCTATTAGAAGATTATTTTAAAAGGCATAACTAATTTTTAATATATCAGATTTATATAATATAAAACCAAACTATTTTGCATACGAAGGCATCAATAGATTAGCTGAATTACGTAATCAATCAAATTGGTTTGAAACTTTAGACAAGAAATCAATTAAAGTTATACCAGTATGGAACTCAATGAATCTTTTTTCTTGTTCTAATAGTAATGAAGAAGAAATTAGGAATGGAGCATTCATTAAATACTCTGATCTTGAAAAAAATATAACTGACAGTCAGTTAAAGATATTACTCGGATCAAAACAAATAGATAACGATGAAACAGTTTTTGTTTGTGTAGATTTTTCCTCAGTTTCAGAGAATAAAATAAATAGTATATTCAAAAATTTTGGAATTTTTCTTAATCTTAGAAATATTAGTCCAATTCTGGATGATTTTACTGGTTCTTTAATGGCTTACTCAGTAGCAATAAGCAACTGGCATAAAAATAATATGTTTTGTGGTAAATGTGGGAAAGTTACAAAAGTATCAAAAGCAGGTCACCAAATAAATTGTCAAGATAAAGACTGTTTATTTTGTATCTTTCCTAGAACTGATCCCGCAGTCATAATGTTAGTCTATCATAAAAATAAAACCTTATTAGGAAGGCAGAAAATTTGGCCTAAAGGAATGTATTCTACTCTTGCAGGGTTTGTTGAACCCGGAGAAACTATTGAAAATTCAGTTGCGCGAGAAGTTTTTGAAGAGTCTGGAATAAGCGTTAAAAATATTCAGTACCACTCTTCCCAACCGTGGCCATTTCCTTCTTCACTTATGTTAGGTTTTAATGCAGAAGCAAAGTCTACTAAGATAACAATTGATAAAAATGAAATAGAAGACGTGCAGTGGTTTTCCAGGAAAGAAATCACTAACTTTTATAATCAAGAAAAATTTCTTCCAAGAAAGATCTCAATTGCAAGGCGTTTAATTGATGATTGGATGAAATGTTAAATTCAAAATTAAACTTAAGGAAAATTGAGGAAAATGACATTCACAATTTTGGTTTATGACCCCTTAACGGAAACTTTTGGAGGTGCTACCGCTACTGGTAATATATGTGTTGGGGGATGGGTTCTCAGAGGGGATATTCTCGGAGGTATATCTGCAACACAAGGATCTGAAGTTAGCACTATTTGGGGTGAGGATACAATTGAACTCATGAAGAAAAAAATAAGTTCTGAAAATGCTATAAAAAAAGTAGTGCAAAATGACATAACCAAAGATTACAGACAGCTTTCTGCAATTGATTTACAAGGAAATTCCTATTGCTTTAATGGTAGCTCAAATAAAGATTTTGTAGACAGTATAAATGAAAAGAATTTTGTTATATCAGGAAATACTCTTAAAAATAAGAATGTAGTTAAGTCAATTTATAAAGGATATAATCAAGAAGAAAATACATTGGCTCAAAAATTAATAAATGGCCTAAAAAAAGGTGGTGAAGAGGGTGGCGATAAGAGAGGCCTAATGTCAGCTGCAATTCTAATATTATCAAAACACCACCCTCCTATTGACCTAAGAGTTGATTTTTCTTTATCTCCTTTGAATGATTTACAAACTTTATATGATAAGTTTTGTGATAAAAAATATTTACAATGGTTTAAAAATTTACCTGTTAGATAAAAAGAGAAAGTTGATTATGGATGACAATTCGACTTTGTTTGACTGAGTAAGGAGAATAGTTGCCATCCATAATCATGGCAGTCCGGTAAAACTGCAATTAGTACTACATGGGTAATTTTATATAGTACTATATTAGTACTATATTGATATTTTAATATTGGCAATATAATTATTAATAAAAAAATAAATTACTAATTCGAAATATTCTATACATATGCTTTATTATATAAAAAAATTTCCTTTGGAAACTAAAACACATTCACCTGAAATATAAGTTCTTTTAATTTGACCTTTTTCTTTTAGAATAGAAACATTTATTAAGCTAGGTCTTCCAATCATTTCACCCTGATGAATTTTATAATTATACTTGTTATTTCTATTATTATTCTGAGAAGCTAACAAAGCTCCTAATGCGCCACATGCACTTCCAGTAGCTGCGTCCTCAACAATACCAGATAAAGGTGCAAACACCCTTGCAAAAATATTTTGTTTGTCTCCTCTAGAATAAATCATTAAAGAAAAGAAATCGTCCCCATAACTAAAATTTTTGTCAGCTTCAGAAAAAGCTGAAATATTACATCTTGCGTTATTAAGAATTTCTTGATTTTGAACTTCAGCTATTACAAAATCTAAACCAACACCGGCAACGACAGGTGGGTCATTTGAAGTAATAATAGAACCTTCATTGGTTTCAATACAATTTTGAATTGCAGATGTGGGTACTGTTTCTAACTTATGAAATTTATTAGGGGCCTCAATTTTTGATCCTACTACAGTAGCTCCATTATATTCAGGAATAACATTTACCAAACCAGCTATTTCCTCAAAGACCATTTTGTTTCTAGAATATTTTCCTGGTATTAAATTAGGGAAACAGCTTAATAAAAAACCAGTCCCTACATTCGGATGACCTGCAAATGGCAATTCATTTTTTGGAGTAAAGATTTTTATTTTAGCAGTATTATCTTTATTTTTTGGTTTTTGAATAAATACAGTTTCAGAGTAGTTGACTTCAGATGCAATGCTTTGCATTAAATCATTAGAAATATCATCAGTATTAGTAAAAATTGCTAATGGATTTCCACCAAATATTTTATTAGAAAATACGTCAACAGTATAAAATTCAAGATCCATTTTTAATTTCTCACTGAATGCTTACCCAATATCCAGTCTGAGAAGATTTAAAAATACTGTCAATAATTATCATATTCCTATATGAGTCCTCGATATCAAAAGGGAAAGGTTTTTGATTCAGAATACAGTTACTCATTGTTTCAATTTGTTTTTGATACTGATCTGCTTCCTCAATCTCTATTACACTTGGTTCCTGTGAAGGATGTTTTACATCATTCCACAAAAAAATTTTCGACTTTTGGTCTGCCATTGGATTGAATGGCACAGGAACTTCAAGTCTACCTTGCGTTCCAACAAACCTCATGTGCTGCATCAAATGGCTTTGAGTAGAACAAGTAAAACTCATTTGAACTTTCCCAAAATCTAGAATTGCTGAAGCTAGAATATCAGTCTTAAAATCAGCGTCATATTCTATCAAAGAAACAACTTTTTTTGGTTCAAGACCGGTCACAAATCGAGACGTTATGATTGGGTAAACGCCTATATCTAATAGACCCCCTCCTCCAATACTTGCATCATTTCGAATATTTTGTGGATCAACATTATAGTAATTAAATAAACCTTGAATTGCAGTCAATTTTCCAATACCACCGTCTTGAATTAATTTTTTAGTTTTAATCCATTGAGGATGAAATCGAACCATAAAAGCTTCAGAAAAAATTTTTTTACTTTTCTTTAGTACTGTTTTTAATTTGAGAATGTCTTTTGCTTTAATAGAAATTGGTTTTTCACAAAGAACGTGTTTCCCAGAATTTAATGCTTTAATTGAATAGGGAATATGCAGATGATTGGGCAGAGGTATATACACTGCGTCGATTTCAGGATCCAAGATTAGTTGTTCATAATTACCGTATGTTTTTTTTATAGAAAATTTTTGAGATATATTCTTTGCTTTTTTAATATCCCTTGAAGAAATGGCAAGTAAATTTGCATTATCACTTTTAATCATTGCTGGAATAACTTGCTCGACTGCTATTTTAGCGGCACCGAGAATGCCCCAATTAATTTGTGTCATAATTCAAATTTTTTTTTATATCTCTTAAAATATTATACTTAACAAATAGTTTGTAAAATTATAAATTTAATAATTAATAGATTACGTATAAATATTTTTTGAGAATTTAATATGCAAAAAAATAAATACTCTATAGCAGTTATTGCAGGTGACGGTATTGGAAAAGAGGTTATGCCTGAAGGCATAAGATGTTTAGAAGCTATTAGCTTAAAACATGGCATTAATTTAGATTTTAAGGAGTATGACTTTTCATCAGTAGACTACTATGAAAAACATGGTTCAATGCTGCCAGAGAATTGGAAAAATACTTTAATCAAGCATGATGCTATATATTTTGGAGCGGTTGGATGGCCTGAAAGAGTCCCTGATCACATTTCTCTTTGGGGTTCACTTTTAAAATTTAGACGAGAATTCGATCAATATATTAATTTAAGGCCAGTAAAGTTAATGCCTGGTGTACCTTCACCTTTATTAAATAGAAAACCAGGTGACATTGATTTTATGATTGTTAGGGAAAATACAGAAGGAGAATACAGCTCGATCGGTGGTAAAATGTTTGAGGGAACTGAGAGAGAATTCGTTGTCCAAGAAACTGTAATGACAAAAATTGGTATCGAAAGGGTTTTAGATTATGCATTTAATTTAGCGCAAACTAGAAAAGACAAACATTTAACATCGGCTACAAAGTCAAATGGTATTTCAATTACTATGCCTTACTGGGACGAATTATTTGAGAAAATGTCTAAAAAATTTCCTAATATAAGGACAGATAAATATCATATAGATATTTTATGCGCTCATTTTGTTTTAAATCCAAATATGTTTGATGTAGTTGTAGCATCTAACTTATTTGGAGACATCTTGTCTGATTTAGGTCCAGCATGCACTGGTACAATTGGAATAGCACCATCAGGCAACATTAATCCAGAAAACAAATATCCATCTTTATTTGAACCTGTTCACGGATCTGCACCTGACATTGCAGGAAAAGGTATAGCAAATCCGGTAGGTCAGATTTGGGCAGGTGCTATGATGATTGACCATTTTGGCTTTAAAGAGGCATCTGAAGAGTTGGTGGAAGCTATTTCATCTACATTATCAGAAGAAAATTTGAGAACAGCAGACCTTGCCGGGAAAGCAGATACAAAGTCTGTAGGTAAAGCTATTGAAAGGATGCTCAGTTAAAATAATTATTGATGCAACTCAGTAATTTTTTTTACATTGTCTCTTTTATTAAAATCTTCATTATGTTGGGATATCAAAGGAAACTTACTCATATCAACACCATCATCTCTAAACCAACGTGTTACTAATGCAAGATATGGATCACACATTGAATAATTTTCACCTAAAACCCATGGACCCTTCAATAAGTTTTCTTCAATGTATTGAGCGTAGCTTGTCATATTTTTTTTTACATTTGAGGTTAATGAGGCAAGAGCATGTCCATCAGAAGTCCATCTTTGACCTCTATGTTTATGTGCATGACCAACATGAACTGTTGATGATAAATACATATTAAAAGATTGAGCTTCTGCTAATTCATGAGGGTTATCAGGTGCTAATTTCTTTTCAGGATAAAGCTGGCAAATATAAAACATTATTGCAGGATTTTCAGTCAAAACACCTTTATTTGTTACTAGAGCTGGCACTCTTCCTTTTGGATTAATTTTAAGAAATTTTGGTTTATTTTGATCTCCTTTTTTTAAATCAATTCTAACAGCAGAATATTGAGCTCCTGCATCTTCAAGCAAAACATGCGTTGCAAAAGCACACGACATTGGAGCATAATAAAATTTCATCATTTACCTCTTAGTTTGTTTTATTAAAACTATAATATATATTATCAGTTGTTATAATCCTATTAACTTATAAGAAAATTTTTGAGGAAATTATGAACGAAACCATTAAATTAATGAAATCTCATCGCTCAATTAGAAAGTTCACTAACGAGAAGATTGATGAAAAATTACTTGCTGAAATTTTAACCGCTGGTCAGGCTGCAGCCAGTTCAAGTTTCCTTCAAGGGTGTTCAATTATTAGAATTACTGACAAAGAAAAGAGAAAAAAATTTAGTGTTTTAGCAAACAATCAAGAATTTATAAACGAAGCTGCCGAATTTTTAGTCTTTTGTGGAGATCTTAAAAGGTCTTCTATGTGTTGTGAACTTCACAATGCAAAAGCTACAGAAGGTTTTACAGAGCAATTTATCATAACGACTATAGATACAGCTTTACTCGCACAAAATGTTGTTATTGCTGCTGAGTCTGCGGGATTAGGAATTTGTTATGTTGGTGCAATAAGAAATAACCCTCAGACTGCAACTGATTTATTAGAACTTCCCAAGAACGTTTACCCTGTGTTTGGTTTATGTTTAGGTTATCCAAATCAAAATCCGGAAGTAAAGCCGCGCCTTCCACTTGATTTAATACTTAAAGAAAACTCCTATAACACAGATAATGATATTAAGATTATCAAAGATTACGATTTAGAGATGCAAGAATACTATAAAAAAAGAACTGATAATAAAAAAGCATCTACTTGGAGTGAACAAATGTCTGGTTTGCTTGGCAGGGAAGTGAGGGTATTTATGAGAGACTTTCTTAAAAACCGTGGTTTTGTAATGAAATGATAAAATTCAAAGTCTTTGTTTCAGTATGACAAAATTAATAAATTATTTTTATAATATGGAAAATTTAAAAGGTTCAAAAAACTCATGGGGATTAATTGCTAAAGCTTTTCACTGGGTGCTTGCTATATTTATTTTATCTCAAATATTTTTTGGTATAAATTTACATTATATGGGTCCAACTGGGCTCAAAGGAGACTTAATACATTTTCATAAAATATTTGGCACCATAATTTTGTTTTTAATTTTTTTAAGACTTTTATGGAAATTCTATAATCCCTCACCTAATCATAATGAACTAAATATCTTTCATAAATTAACTTCAAAATTTATACATGGTTTATTGTATCTTTTACTTTTCCTTTTACCCATACAAGGAATGTTTTTGACATGGGTTTCTGGATCAGATGTAATCTTTCTAGGTTTATTTAAATTACCTCGATTGATAGAAGAGGATTTCATTTTACATGATGAAATCTTAAAGTTTCATTTCCAAATGACAATGGTGTTAGTAATAACATTTTTAATTCACTTATCTGGGACCCTATTCCATATATTTATTTATAAAGATAAATATAAAGTTTGGAAAAGTATGAAATTTTTATCAAAAAATAGTATTTAATTACTTAATTGGGGAGAAAGCTTGTTAGATACTTTCCAACCATTTATACCATCTGTTGCGTCATAAATTTTAAAAAAATCAAAATTTTTATCAAGATATTTACTTACAACTTCTGTTCTCCTTCCACTTCTACAAATAAGGATAATGGGTTTTTGTTTCTCAGCAACTTTATCAAACTCAAATAGCCATTGGCCAAGATTAACTTCACCTTTTTCATTAAAAAAAGTTATTAAGTGACTGCCCTCTATTATTCCAGTTTCACTCCATTCTCTTGGTGTTCTAATATCTATAATGGGGACGCCCTCTAAAATTAAAGCTTTTAGAATTCCAGTATCTACTTTTTCAGTATCTGCAAAAGCAAGCTGAGGAGCTAACACCAAACCAAAAGCTATAAAAATAATATTTTTAATCAAAACTTTTTGCCTCTTTTTAATCTAATTAGGTTTATATAATTTTAAATTTTTCAACATCAACTAATCCATGATCAGTTATTTTAAGAGACGGTATTACAGGTAATGCTAAAAAAGCTAATTGAAGGAAAGGTTCTTCAAGTATAATGCCTAAATCTTTAGCAGACCTTCTTAAGTCAGTAAGTTTATCTCTTACAATTTCAAAACTTTCTAAACTCATTAATCCAGCAATTGGCAAAGATAATTCAGCAGTAATTTTGCCTTGTGAAGCGATGACAAAACCCCCTTTAATTTCTTTCAATCTATTACAAGCTATAGCCATGTCTTCGTAGTCAATACCTATTGAAACTATATTATGATGGTCATGAGCAACAGTTGAAGCAACGGCTCCTTTTTTTAATCCAAATCCTCTAACAAATCCGTTAGCAATATTATTATTTTTACCGTGCCTTTCTATTACCGAAACTCTTACAAGATCTTTTACCGTATCAGGGCTCTTGTCACCATTAACTATGGGTATTTCATCATGAA
>CESW01140134.1_pt1 | contig 10172 bp, 8 predicted proteins | sample 531171 | NCBI WGS metagenome assembly CESW01 (sample SAMEA2621859, study PRJEB7988) | marine metagenome | biome: marine biome (ENVO:00000447); feature: surface water layer (ENVO:00002042); material: "saline water (ENVO:00002010), including plankton (ENVO:xxxxxxxx)" | depth 5 m
TCTTTTAAAAATTACATTGTTATCTATTTCGTTAATATATCTTTTTAAGCTTGTTGTTTTATAACCTTTTGCTACTGGTTCTGAAACGACATTTAGCCCAAAGCCAATTATTAAATACTCAATTTTTTTTTTGATTATTGACGTTTCGATTAGAATTCCAGCAATTTTTTTTTTTTTCAAGAAGATATCATTTGGCCACTTTAATTTAAATTCAAGTTCTGGAAATTCTTTCGCCAAAACTTTACAAACTATGACTGATATTATTATATTTATCTTTCCAAAGTGTTTAATATTAAAACTCTTATTAATCAAGAATGAACATGTAAGGTCTCCTTTTTGACTAATCCACTCGTTACCTTTTCTTCCTCTTCCGTTTAATTGTTTTTCGGAAATCAAACCGAAGGAACTACTTTTTTTAAAATTGATTTTAATTTCTTTAACCCTATCATTAGTACTTGAAACGATCTTTTCATATAAAAGTTTGTTTTTCATTAATTTATTGCAAAAAGAGAAAATGTTATGGAAGCTGATAGATCGAGAAAAAACTTTGGATAAAATAAAATTGTAATATTTAAAAATGTGAGAGTCGAAAGCAAAACTTTTGTCTCAAATTTTACATCCTGATCAAGTTCTTCTTTAGGAGAATCAAAAAACATCAGCTTAACAATTCTTAAATAATAAAAGGCTGCAACCACTGAGGTTAAAACTCCAATTACAGCTAGATAAAATAAATTATTATCGATTGCTACATTTAAAATTATCAACTTTCCCAAGAAACCAGATAATGGAGGGATTCCTGCCATTGAAAAAACGAATACGGCCATGCAAACTGCCATAAATGGACTACTGCTGAAATATCCTGATAGGTCTTTAATTGATGATACATTAATCCCGTCAATTCTTAAGTTTAAAATTACAAGAAAAACTCCTAGATTCATAAGAAGATAGAGAATCAAATAGATGGATATTGCGATAATACCGTCTTCAGTCCCTGGAACTAGGCCCATAAGCATAAATCCTACATGATTAATGGTGCTATAGGCAAAAAGACGTTTTAAATCACTTTGAAATAAAGCTGCAAAAGAGCCAACAAGCATAGAGGTAATAGATAAAATTATAATTATTTTGCCCCAATCTACATTGATTTCTCCAAACGGGGATACTAAAAACCTAATTACAACTGCAAATGCAGCAACTTTTGGAACAACTGACAATAGAGCAGTAATGAGCGTCGGGGAACCTTGATAAACGTCTGGCGTCCACATATGAAAGGGAGCAGCGGAGAGTTTAAGGGATAATGATACAAGAACAAATACAACCCCTATTATTAAAAAAAGGGGTATATCTTTTGTTTGACTCAAAATTCTTGAAATATCAAGAAAATTTGTTGAACCAAAAAATCCATAAATTAAACTTGCTCCAAATAGAAAAATACAGGTTGAAATACTCCCAATCACGAAGTACTTTACTCCAGCTTCTGATGAATTAATTTCATTTCTTGAAAATGAAACCAGAATATAAAGAGCAAGACTTTGTAATTCCATAGAGAGAAATAAAGATAAAATATCATTAGCAGAAACCATAAACATCATTCCTATAACAGATAGAATTATCAAAATTGGAAACTCAATTTTATTTAAGTTTTCATCCTTATTTATACTTATAAACATAAATACAATAATACTACTTCCTATTAGAAGAAGACATTTCATAAAAGAACCGAACGAGTCAATAACAAAGAAGCCATTTAAAATTTCTTTAAATTGAAATGTATTCTTAAATATGAAGAATTGCGACAATACGAGAAGAATAAGAGACATATAACCTATTATTTTATGTCCTTTGTTTTTTATAAATGGGCCAATTAATAGAAGTACCAAAACACTTATTGATAAAAATATTTCAGGAGTAATGATCATTAATTTCCCTTTAAAAAATTGATATTGGGTAAAGTGTAACTATTCTCTCAATTGATGTGGTAGAAAAATTTAAAAGTAAATTTGGTTTGATGCCAATCAGAATAATCAAAGCACCAAGTAATGTAAAAACTAAAATTTCATTTGTCTTCAAATCATCTTTAATTGAGAGAATATTATTATTAATCTCGCCCAGAAAAACCTTTTTGTATAATTTTAACATGTACGCAGCCGCAAGTATTATTCCCAAGGAGGCAAGACAAGCCACTAAGGTGTTTTTGCTGAACACAGCTAATAATGTTAAAAACTCTCCAATAAATCCACTTGAGCCTGGAAAACCAATTGAGCCAAGACTAAAAATTAGGAAAAAAACCGCAAATTTAGGCATTATATTTATTAATCCACCAAAAAAACCTATATCTTTTGTGTTGTAACGATTATAAATTGATCCAATTGAAAAAAATAAGGCTGCAGAAATTAAGCCATGAGAAATCATTTGAAGTATAGCCCCATGAATGCCTTGAACGTTAGCTGAGAAGATTCCTATAGTTACAAAACCCATATGAGCAACTGATGAATAAGCAATTAGCTTTTTCATATCTTTTTGGACTAAGGCAATAAAAGATGTATAAATAACAGCAACCACTGAAAGAAAAAAAATAAATGGAGTAAAAAATATTGAAGCATCTGGTAAGATTGAAAGATTAAATCTTATAAATCCATATCCACCGAGCTTTAATAGTATTGCTGCAAGTATGACAGACCCTTCTGTTGGAGCTTCAACGTGTGCATCAGGCAACCATGTATGAAATGGCCACATCGGAATCTTAACCGCAAAAGAAGAGAAAAATGCCAACCATAACCAAATTTGAATATAAAAAGGAAGACTAAAATTAAGTATTTTAGGGATTTCTGTTGTACCAAATTCCTGATAAAGAAAAATAATTGCAACAAGCATAAGCACAGAGCCCAGAAGAGTATACAGAAAGAATTTGTATGCAGAATATATTCTCCTTGTTCCTCCCCAAACTCCAACGATCAAGTACATTGGAATTAAAATACTTTCAAAAAATATGTAAAAAGAAAAGAGATCTATTGCACAAAATGCACCAATTAAAAAAGTTTCAATCAAAAGAAAAGATGAAAGGTAAAGTTTAATTTTTTTCTTTTCACTATTCCACATGAAATAAATACATAATGGAATCAGAAAAGTCGAAAGAATCACAAATGGTAAAGAAATACCATCAACTCCAACAGCAAACTTGAGATTATCATTATTAAACCAACTGAATGAGTTAACAAATTGAAAATGTGGCACATTTTTATCAAAATTTATTGGTATATAAAGAGAAATCAAAAAGTTTATAATTGAAGTCCATAGTGCCGACATTTTCGCAGTACTAAAATTTTTGACATCTACAGAAAACAATACAAAAAAGATACCAATAATTGGAATAATAAGAATAATTGGAATTATGGGAATACTAAACATGATCAAAAAATATAAAAGTATATACTTATAAAAATTGTAAGGCCAATTATTACGGAAAGTGCGTAATGATATAAATAACCAGTCTGAAAACTCGAAAAAATTGAACCGATTTTTCTAACGAATCTAGAAACTCCATTTGGACCTACATTATCAATAAGTTCTATATCAATAGACTTCCAAAAACCATCCCCAAGGTAATTTGAAGTTTTGACAAATAGAACCTCATAAATTTCGTCGAAATACCATTTTTTTCTGAGAAAAACGTACAATAAGCTCAACTTTAACTTCAAGAAATTTGAAAGGTTTTTATAAAAAATACACAAAATACTTGAAAGTATTAATCCCAAGAGAAGATTGATAAAAGGTAATTTTTTAATTCCAAGTGGTATTTGATTTAAAAGAGACTGCGTAACATTAAGAGAAATATTTACTAAACTATCATTCCAAAAGTTTATTGAGCTAATCCCAAAGAAATATCCTTTGAATAATATTCCTGAAAAAATAGAAAAAAAAGATAGTACAACTAGAGGTATTAACATGACATTTGGTGATTCATGCACGTGAGCTATTACTTTCTCATCTGCATTACATTTTCCATGAAAAACATAAAAAAATAGTCTAAAGGAATAAAAAGAGGTTAGTAAAACTACGATGACAGCTATCATGTAGATGTAAAAACTTATAGAGTTTCCATTAGTATATAGAATTTCTAAAATTAGATCTTTGGAAAAATACGCACTAAAAAATGGAAATCCAGTTAAAGAAAGTGTTCCTACTAACATAAGAAGATATGTAACAGGAATTTTTTTAAATAATCCGCCCATTTTTTTGATATTTTGTTCATCTGACATAGCATGAATTACCGACCCTGCTCCAAGGAAAAGAAGAGCTTTAAAAAAAGCATGGGTAACTAAGTGAAAAATTGCCACATTATATGCAGAAATTCCAATGGCTATAAACATATACCCTAATTGACTACAAGTTGAATAGGCAATAATTTTTTTTATATCATCTTGTGTAATTGCGACTGAAGCGGCAAAAAAACAAGTTAAACAACCGACTATTAAAATAAAGTTTCTAGTAAACTCAGATTTTTCTAAAAGTGGTGACATCAATACCATTAAAAATACTCCTGCGGTTACCATAGTTGCTGCATGTATTAATGCCGATACAGGTGTTGGTCCTTCCATTGCGTCAGCTAACCAAGTATGTAAACCAAATTGAGCAGATTTACCCATAGATCCAACAAACAAAAGCATTGTGATTAAGGTTAATGCATGGAAACTAAATCCTATCAAATCAAAATATGTATTTTCCTGAGTATCAACTAATAAGAATATTTCCTTTAAATTTACAGTTCCAAAAACAATAAAAATTGCAAAAATGCCAATTAGAAATCCAAAATCACCAACCCTATTTACAACAAAAGCTTTAATAGCAGCTTTATTTGCAGAGGATTTATGGTTATAGTATCCAATAAGTAGATATGAAGTAAGTCCGACCCCTTCCCAACCGAGAAAGAGTTGAATTAAGTTTGATGAAGAAACTAGAACAAGCATGAAAAATGTGAATAGTGATAAATATGACATGAAAATTGGTCTTTTTTCATCATTATGCATATAACCCACCGAGTAAATATGCACTAAAAGAGAAATAAAATTAACCAGTAGAATCATAATCATTGATAATCGATTAATATTGAGAGACCAATCAATATATAGACTGCCGGAACTCAACCATTCTGCCAAAATAATATTTTTTTCTGGTTCAATTTCATTTATAGAATAAAACCCTAAAATTGAAAAAAAAGTTGAGATACCGATCAAACTGCATGACATTAAATCAATATGTCTATTTGAAAAAACCTTGAATAAGAAAAAAGAAAGAATAAAACTTAACAAAGGAAGAAAAACTGAAATTATATACATACTAACCCTTCATTTGATTTATCTTATCTACGCTTATAGTTCCTTTATTTTTAAAAAAGACCGTTAAGATTGCTAGGCCAACCGCTGCCTCTGCAGCAGCAACAACTAAAACAAACATTGCAAAGATTTGACCAGAAAGATCATTTAAATAGCTAGAAAACCCTACAAAATTTATGTTAACTCCCAGAAGCATTAACTCAATTGACATTAAGATTGTAATCATATTTTTCCTGTTTATGAAAATTCCAAGCAAACCAATTGAAAAGATAATAGATGACAAAACTAAATAATTTATTATTTCCACATCCAAAACTCTTATTTTTCTTTATTATTAGGATCGGTTAATCTTATGACATCCTCTTTTTTAATGTTGTTTTGATAAAAAATATCCTGACTTTTTACTTTTTTTTTTTGATTATATGCTAACACAATAGCTCCGATCATTGCTACTAATAAAACATATGCAGACATTTGAAAGATAATAAAATATTCAGTATACATAAATAAACCAAGTGATTTAGTATTAGAATTACCTGATAAAAATAAATTTTCAATGTTGATCTTTGGTTCTTTTAAATCAACAACGAAGTCTGAAAAAATAAAAGTGAGTTCGGCCAAAAAAATAAATGATAAAAGTATACCGAACGGTAAATACTTTAAGAATCCTTCCTTTAATCTTGTAAAATTAATATTTATCATCATGACAACAAAAAGGAAAAGTACTGCTACTGCTCCTACATACACAATTATAAGAGTCATAGCCAGAAACTCTGCATCCGAAATTAGGAAAATTATAGCTGCATTAAAAAAACTAAATATCAAGAATAAAACTGAATGGACTGTATTTTTTGATAAAACCACTAAAGCACTTGATATAACCAGAAGAGTCGAAATTATTAGGAAAAATAAATCCATTAATTATAGATATTTAGATTCAGTCTCTAAATTTTTAGCAATCTCTAATTCCCATCTATCGCCATTATCTAGAAGTTTGTTTTTATTGTAAATCAACTCCTCCCTAGTTTCAGTAGCAAATTCAAAATTTGGTCCCTCAACTATTGCATCAACTGGGCATGATTCTTGACAATATCCACAATATATGCATTTTGTCATATCAATATCATATCTAGTTGTTTTTCTGGAACCATCTGATCTTTCCTCGGCTTCAATATATATAGCTTGTGCTGGACAAACAGCTTCACACAACTTACATGCAATACACCTCTCTTCTCCAGATTCATATCTTCTCAAAGCGTGTTCACCCCTAAACCTTGAACTAATAAATCCCTTTTCGAAAGGGTAATTAAGAGTAACCTTTTTTTTGAAAAAGTATTTCAATGTCAAAATCATGCCATCGATAATCTCAATCAGAAAAAATTGTTTAAAGGCAAAGCTTATTTTTTTAAAGAATTTTTGCATGAATAAAACTCACTTATCAAAAAAATACACGTAGCTAGATGTTATTATAATCCAAAATAATGAAAGTGGTAGAAAAACTTTCCAACCTAATCTCATTAATTGATCGTATCGATACCTTGGTAAAGTGGCTCTAATCCAAAGAAACATAAATAATAAAATACATACTTTTAACAAAAACCATATAATTCCTGGAATGAATTCTAGACCTAAAATAGGCATCCAGCCTCCTAGGAAAAGAATTGTAGTTAGGGAGCTCATTAAAATCATATTCCCGTATTCACCTAAGAAAAATAACCCAAAAGATAGTGATGAATATTCAACATTATATCCTGCAACAAGTTCTGCTTCAGCTTCAGGCAAATCAAATGGAGCTCTATTAGTTTCAGCAAGCGTAGAAATAAAAAAAATCAAGAACATTGGCAGGTGAGGAAATAAAAACCACATGTCCCTTTGTGCATAAACTATTTCAGACAAATTCAACGAACCTACTGTGATTAAAACATTAATGATTATTAGTCCTATTGAAACTTCATAAGATATCATTTGGGCTGCAGATCTGAGTGCACCGAGGAATGCATATCTAGAATTACTTGCCCAACCAGCCATTATTAGGCCATACACACCCAAAGAAGAAATTGATATTATATATAAAATTCCGACATTAATATTGGATAGAACTAAACCTTCATCAACAGGTATCACTGCCCAAGCAAGAAGAGCTAGAGTAAAGGTTAAGACTGGGGCAAATAGAAATACTGCCTTATTAGAATTAGAAGGAATGATAGTCTCTTTTGTTAAAAGTTTTAAACCATCAGCTAGTGGTTGAAAAAGTCCAAAAGGTCCAACTACGTTAGGGCCACGACGCAGTTGCATATAACCTATAACTTTTCTTTCAAAAAAAGTTAAATATGCGATCATTACAAGAAGTGGAAGGATAATTATTGAAATTTTGAGAATCGTAACGAAAATTAGTTCTAAATAGAAAGCATTAATCATTTTAATTACCAAATACTTTGGTGCATTCAGCCATCACATTAGAATGTCTGCTAACCGAGTCTGTCATATAAAAGTTGTTAATATTAGAATAAATAGGTTGATCAAAGAATTTTCCGTGTGGTCTTTTAGGCCTTACAAATTGGCTTTTTTCAACTTTATCGATATTTTTTAATAAAGGATACTTATCAAACATCTGAAATCTTAATTCGTCAAAATTATTGTATCCTAGTTTGAAACCTAAGTACTTTGAAAGTTTTTTGAAAAATAACCAGGCATCATCAACACTAGAAAGAGCCGATTTTACTTTGACAGAAACTTGAGGTCTGCCTTCAATATTAACATATATTCCCTCCTTTTCAGTAAAGCAAGTAGTTGGTATAATCAAGTCGGCATTTTGAGCACCGATATCACCGTGATGACCCTGATAAATAACAAAAGTATGAGCGGGGATTTTTTTAAAATCAATTTCATCTGCTGACATCAAATAAAGTATCTCAAAATCTCCATTATAAACTCTTTCAACTAGGTTACTTTTAGATTTTGAATAGAATTCTAAATCTAATGCACCAACTCTTCCAGAAAATGTTTGTAAAATATTAAATCCATTCCAATTTAGTGCTTTTTTTTGATTATGATATAACCTTTTTGCATAGTTAAAAATTTTCTCAGAGTCAGATCTACATAGTGCACCTTGACCAATTATAAAAAGAGGATATCTAGATTTATTAAGCAATTTTGAAAAACTGTGTTGTCCTCTAATTAATTCTTCTAAAACATGAGGTTTAGATCCAAGCTCGTTTACAACGTAATTTAATTCGTGAGGGTGGCCAATTCTAGCTATGGGATAAGATTCTTCACTATTGTTAATTGTTTTTCTAATTCTTGCATTTAGAATTGGTGCTTCTATTTTTGGATTGCTTCCTATTAGTAAACATAAATCACTATTCTCGATTCCAGATATTGAAGAATTAAAAATGTATGAGGATCTATCGTTAGGGACAAAATAAGCATTATCCTGCCTAGAATCATAGTTTTCACAATTAATTCGTTTTAAAAACATTTTGAAAGAAAAAATTGTTTCACAATCAACTGTATTGCCAACTAAAGCGGCAATTTTGTTACTACTGGTATTTACCAGTTTATTCTTAATAATCGAGAACAGATCATCATTAGAGATTACTTCAAATTTACCTTCACATCTTTTATATGCGCTATCAATTCTCTGATTTGAAATACCATCGTAAGCATAACGAGTCTTGTCTGATATCCACTCCTCATTAATGGCCTCATTTATCCTGGGTTGAACTCTCATTATTTTTTCACCTTTTAAATCAATCCTAATATTACTTCCTACTCCGTCCATGACATCGATAGAATCAATTTTTTTGAGCTCCCAGGGTCTAGCTACGAATGCATATGGTTTAGATGTTAGAGCTCCCACAGGACAGAGGTCTATTACATTTCCCGATAGCTCAGAATCAACTGCTTCTTCTAAAAAGGTCGTAATTTCTGTGTCTTCACCTCTACCAATAGCTCCAATCTGATTGATTCCACATACCTCCTCACCAAAACGAACACATCTTGTACAATGAATACATCTAGTCATATGCGTTTTTATAATTGGTCCAAGATCTTTATTTTTTACTGCCCTTTTTCTGTCAAAATATCTGCTTATTCCTTTTCCATAAGCCATGGCTTGATCTTGAAGGTCGCATTCACCACCTTGATCACAAACCGGACAGTCTAAAGGATGATTTATAAGAAGAAATTCCATGACAGCATTTCTGGCTTTTTTAACAAAATCATTATTGGTTTTTATAACCATACCCTCATTAACTGGCATAGCACACGAGGCCACCGGCTTTGGTGAACCTTCAAGTTCTACCAAACACATTCTACAGTTTCCAGCTATTGAAAGTTTTTCATGATAACAAAATCTTGGGATCTCTATTCCGATAGATTCACAAGCTTGTAGGATACTTATTCCACTTTCTACTTCTATCTCAGAATCGTTAATTTTAATTTTGGGCATGACTAAGCAACATTTTTATTTTTTATCCTCATAATAATTTCTTGTTTAAAATGTTTAATCAAACCTTGAATAGGCCAGGCTGCTGCATCACCAAGTGCGCAAATTGTGTGACCCTCTATTTGTCTTGTTACTTCCTCAAGCAAATCAATATCATCTGGAGTAAAGTTGTTGTTTGAAATTTTATTCATCATTCTCATTAACCATCCAGTTCCTTCTCTACACGGTGTGCATTGTCCACATGATTCATGTTTGTAAAAAGCAGACAATCGAGCTATAGCCTTCACAATATCTGTTTGCTTATTCATAACGATTATACCAGCGGTACCAAGTCCAGTTCCGACATTCTTCAATGAGTCAAAATCCATTTTGATATTTTCACATATAACTTT
>CESW01046279.1_pt1 | contig 10149 bp, 9 predicted proteins | sample 531171 | NCBI WGS metagenome assembly CESW01 (sample SAMEA2621859, study PRJEB7988) | marine metagenome | biome: marine biome (ENVO:00000447); feature: surface water layer (ENVO:00002042); material: "saline water (ENVO:00002010), including plankton (ENVO:xxxxxxxx)" | depth 5 m
TCCACAAAAGTCAAGCAAGTACACGTTGGGCTGATTGTGTGGATACAACAGGGTGTAGCCTTCCTCGACCAAATCTGGCTGAAAGTCGGTCACGCCAATGGTGTTTTGGGCAAATGGCGAAAGGATTGCACAAAAACCCAGAGTGAGTATGGTGAAGTGTTGAAACATGTTGAAGTCAGGCAAGGGGTTGGAATCTGGCACGAATTTAACGGGATATCGATACGGTCAAGGTGCTTGGTTTGGAGCCCAACAGAAATGGCTGAAAGGAGGCCACATAGACTCCTGTGGGCCATTCTGTACAATCCACAAGTGTGCTCGATGCGTCTTGGACCTCGATCGTGAGGACCAGTGAGCCCCTGCCATTGAAAACCTTCCAAATGCCTGGCTCATTGTGAACCAAATGAACGTTTGTGCTGGCAGGATTGGGATAGGCTTGAATAGAAAGATCAGAAGGGAAGTTTTCCAACGTCGAAGTGCCACCCTGCTCTGGGTAGAGGTCACACTCAAAAGAACTTAACCCCTCAAGTGGTGCCGATGGAGTCAGGTCGCGACCTTCAAAAGCCTCATAGTTGGGACCATATCGATAGGAGCGAAAAACGTTGTTTTGTTGGGGCGTGGCTCCTTGAGGAAATATGCCGAGGTTGCCTTCCGGGTTGATGTATTCCCAAACCACATTTCCTTCTTGCGTCACTTCGAAAAGGCGACCGTCGGCACCTTGGCAAATGAAAAAATTGCCATTGGGCTGGGGTTGAACCCCACTGATGTTGGAACTAAAAAATTGGGATGAGGGGATGGTTGGGTAGGTCCAAGTCCAGGATTCTGGTCCAAATGGTGAGCTGCTGTTAAGAAGATAGCTTCCGTCTTCAAGCAAAGGAGGGTTCCATACGTCGATGGTCGAGCACTCGCATCCAGGTCTGCCTGCACCATTGTTGTAGATGACAAGTGCACCTTCTTGCGGGTGGCCCTCGGGAATCCATTGGACGTCATGTTGTCCCCAAAACACGCGATCTTCAGAAGTTCCTCTGCCATATGCTTCAGGATTGCCATAGCGGTACAGGATGTCACCTGCTGGGCCAGCAGCTTCTTCAGTTGTTGTTGCATGGTCAATGATCCAAATTTCGTTGAATCGCCGCGCGCTGATGGCAATTTGATCGAGGGTAGGATTGTAGTTGACTGCATTGGCGTGCATCCAATCACCGCTGTTTGCCCCACCTGGGCCTCCGCCTCCGCCGACATTGGCAAAATTGACATCGAGACGATTGGGATAATCAGAGGCTTCCCCGAAGTTGGGAAGAGACTCATCGACATCTTGAATCAAGTGATCCCAAGCATGCCACTCCCAAATTATCGTACCACCTTCTGCGCCTTCTGGCGCAATTTCAGTGATGAATTCAGGCCACATAACCTGAGGATTGGCTCGGCCTACTTGCGCAGCTTCATCTGTTGTTTTCAGTTCCCACGCCAAAACAAGAACGTGACCGTTTGGCATCCATGCAAAGTCGTGGTGATGATGTTTCTGGTCATCGGCCCAATCGAGGACCCAAAGCAATTCGTCATCCCAACTTTTCCTTTCCAAACGTCCCCCTATACCTCCTCCTGCAAAAGCTCCACTCATGCGACATCCGCGTACTAGGCTGCCATCTTCAAGCAGGTAGCAAGCCCCACCAGTGTTGTATTCACTTGACCATGTATTGATGACTTCTCCGCAATTGTTGATCAAATGTGTTGCCCCCGATCCCATGGGATCAAGGAGGGTATATCCGTCGTAGGATTCGTCTGTATTCAAGAAGGTCCCCACGGTTTGGTTTTGGCCGTGAAGTGCAGAAATTCCGGCCATTGCAGCCAGTGTTAAAATGAGATGATGCTTCATGATTTGTTGTTTGGCCAAACGCTTTGAATGCGCTCTTGGGAAATGAAAGATGCCTCGCGTGCCCATTCGTTGCATTGCATCAGGTTTTCGATCGAAATGTCGAGATGCGTCATCACATGACGACATTGATCTACAAGGCTGATGTCCATCACCCCTGGGTCGTCGGTATTGAGTGTGGTTCGAATGCCTCGTTTGAGCAATTCCTTGAAGGGGTGATTTGTCAGTGAGGATACGGCCCTTGTGAGCACATTGCTCCATGGACAAAGTTCGAGGGGTATGCGGTCCTGCACCAGTCGTGCCATGACTTCCTCATCTTGGATGGCTTGGACACCGTGGCCGATTCGGTCTGCACCCAATTTGTCGAGTGCCACCAAAATGTTCTGTGCTGCTTGAGGTACGTCTGGTTCTCCTGCATGAACTGTGATTCCTAGGCCTTGAGCTTTGGCCTTTTGAAACAAAGAAGCAAAGGGATGTGCAGGATAGTGGACTTCGTCGTCTGCCAAATCCAATCCCACGAAATGGGCCTTTCGTTCTAAGATCCAATCGCACCACCGTTCGTTTTCTTGCACACTTTTGATTCGTTGAAGCAAGCCAATTAGTCCCACCACCATTGGATATTTTCGTTCAGCTCGAGTTATTCCGCGCAAGATTGCTTCAAGCATGAGGTCTGCGTTCATGTCTGGATGTGCGTCTAGTAAAAAAGAGGGTGCGTAGCGCAATTCGAGTACGCGTACGTTGCTGATGCGATGCATGTCTTCGCATGCTTCAAAGGCCAGCTGTTCCACTTTTGCTTCATTGTCAATCACATCTCTTGCATTGAGAAATTTATGAAGGACCGAAGGGAGGTCAGCCATGGGCGACTTGATTAAAAACTCATTCTCAAAGGCATGCTCTGCGTCTACAGCCATTCCACGTTGCAGAGCCCAATTTTTTAGAGTCGTCTTTCGAAATGCCAATTCAAGATGGCAGTGCAATTCAACTTTAGGCAACGCGAAGAGGGCCGATTCCGTCATGGGACGAAGTTCACAACGAACGTCCACGCTTCCAACTCGCCAGTCGTAACTTCGCTTCATGTCCGTGGAAATCAAGAATAAGAAGGCGTCTTACACGTATTTTCTCACTGATGATTTCACGGCAGGTATGGTCCTTTCAGGATCGGAAATCAAATCCATTCGCGCGGGGAAAGCGAGCATTGCGGAGTCTTATTGTCGCATTGAACAAGGGGAGTTGTGGGTGTGCAACATGTACGTTGCGGAGTATCCCAATGCAGGATACACTCCTCAAGATTCCCGTCGAAAGCGCAAACTTTTGCTTCAGCGAAAGGAATTGAAAAAGATTGAGAAGAAAGTCAAGGACGTAGGGGTAACGCTGATTCCTACACTACTCTTCATTGCGGAAAGCGGCTACGCCAAGCTGAAATTTTCAGTGGCCAAGGGTAAAAAATTGCACGACAAGCGACAATCTCTCAAGGACAAAGACATTTCTCGAGATTTGGCTCGTTTGACGGACTGAAAAATGAGAGGTTTTGTTGGCCCGCAATGGGTTACTATGCCTGCTCTTCCGCCGGCGCCAGCACGACTCGATATTGATCGACAAAGTCGCCCCAGTCCCAAAGGAAGTGTTCCATCACTTCACGAAGGTTTTTCTGTAGAATGGGGTTGGGTACATTCATGTCCCTGAAATAGCGCTCTTGATGCGCAATGACGCCATATTTATAACACACTGCCCGGGTCATGCCTGTGAGCGTGTTTTTACTTGGACGATTGACTTCCTTCATGAAGATGCGGAATTCTTTGACTTTCTTGGCGAAGGACTCGGGCTGAAGTCCAAGAGCAAAGCCAAATTTGGCGCAACACCGTTCGATGATGGCGCGATCAATTCCTGGGGGGAAGTGTTTGGGGATGAGGCTGAGGTTGGCCGAGACAACAATCATCAAGAATTTTCCATAGTCATCATCCTTGAGGTTGGGGCAACTGTCAAATTCTGGAGCGGCGTTAAGAAAAGCTGCAACCTGAGGCCAACCTTGCTCGACTGTCTCAAACGAGGTGTTGACGAAGATGTTCGCCACCTGTTCGTCGGTGAGCTTTTTCTTTGAAAGCCAGCTGAGTAATCCCAGGTTCTTCATCCTTGGGATTCAAAGCTATGACCACACTTTGAGGCAAATAGGGTGATTTTCGTGCACGCTATCCACAGGTTTATCCACATGAGATGACACTTGGCGGTTCCTCAAAGTACCTTTGCGTTGTGTACCAGAAAGTTCTGAAACCCCTGTTTTTCTTCATGTCTCCGGAGCGCGCGCACTACTTGGCCATGGACTTGTTGGTTTTTGCTTCTCGCATTCCTGGCGTGTCTTGGTGGATGAAGCGGCGAGCGGTCAGGCGCAACAAGGGACGCGAGGTGACTGTGGCTGGATTGACTTTCCCTAACCCTGTAGGACTGGCTGCGGGATTTGACAAAGACGCTCGGTGGTTGACCGCGCTTGAGATGCTTGGGTTTGGTTTTGTAGAAATCGGCACCCTTACACCAAGGGCCCAAAGTGGAAATCCTCAACCGCGCCTCTTTCGATTGAAAGCAGATCGCGGCATTCTCAATCGCATGGGCTTCAACAACAAGGGACTATATCCTGCGGCCAGTCGCTTGGTTCGTCGACCAAAAAGCTTGGTGGTAGGCGGCAACATTGGTAAGAATAAAATTACACCCAACGACCAGGCTGTAGAAGACTATCTCGCTTGCGTAGATGCACTGCACGCTCATGTGGATTATTTTGTGGTCAATGTAAGTTCTCCCAATACACCGGGATTGAGAGAGTTGCAAGGCAAAGAGCCCTTGTCAAAGTTGCTCCGAGCTGTTGTGAAAAGAAATCTCTCTTACCCAGGTCATCGACCCGTGTTTTTAAAGATCGCTCCGGACTTGACAAACAGTCAGTTGAACGACATTGTAGACATTGTTGAGGCGGAGCGCGTGGATGGATTCGTGGCAACCAACACGACCACTTCTAGAGATGGACTCGTGACGCCGCGGTACGATGTTGAAGCAATGGGAGCAGGTGGAGTGAGTGGAGCTCCTGTGCGTCAGAGATCGACGGAGGTGGTACGGTATCTCGCTGAGCGGAGTGAAGGACGAATTCCCATCATCGGTGTTGGAGGCATTGACAGCCCAGAAGCAGCTCAGGAAAAACTCGATGCTGGGGCCAGCCTTGTCCAAGTTTATTCGGGGATGGTCTACGAGGGACCGGGTCTTCCGGCGAGCCTCGTGTCAGGTCTTGAAGTTCAAATGACCTAGCCTAAGAGGTCTTTCCAAGAGGGCGCGGCCTCCTCAAGTCGAACTCCTCTTTCTGAATGCTTGACTGTGCAAGCCGCATGGATGGGGTCGTGCTCTAGAAAAAGGACCCACTCCTCTGATGCAGCGGTGTCGAGAAACAGTTTTTTTTCCTCGAGAGTCAAGAGAGGCCGCGTATCGTAACCCATGACGTAGGCGAGAGGGATGTGTCCAGTGCTTGGAAGTAAATCAGCCATGAAGGCCATAGTTTGACCTGAGGGCTGACGCAGAACGGGAATCATTTGGCTTTCTGTGTGACCATCAGCGAAAAAGATGTCCCAGCCTTCGATGCCGATTGCATTCCGCGTCAACCGGGCTTTGCGGTCAATCATTTGGAGCTGGCCGCTCTCATGGAGAGGGAGAAGGTTTTCGGATAGAAAAGAGGCTTTTTCTCGGGCATTTGGATTCAAAGCCCATTGCCAGTGCGATTCATTGGACCAATAGGTTGCATTGGGAAAGGCAGGAACAAAGAGCTCGTCATCTCTTCGAATCACGCCTCCTCCGACATGGTCAAAATGGAGGTGGGTTAAAAAAACGTCTGTGATGTCATCACGTGAGAATCCAGCTTTGCGCAGACTTTTATCGAGATCATGCTCTCCATGGAGATGATAATGGCTGAAAAACTTTTCAGATTGTTTGTTGCCAATGCCACAGTCAATCAGCACCAATCGCGAGGAGACTTCAACCAAGAGCGATCTCATTGCCCACGTGCAGAGATTTTGGGCATCGGGTGGATTGGTACGAGACCACAGTTGTTGAGGAACAACCCCAAACATCGCACCTCCGTCCAATTTGAAATTGCCGGTGTGAATGGTGTGCAATCGCATGGGGGAAAGGTAGCCACACCTCGACACACTTGAGTACCTTTGAGCTTTGATTCCAGCATATGCTTGACGCCCTCTCTCCCGTCGATGGTCGTTATCGACATCACACAGCTTCTCTTTCTCCTTGGATGTCTGAACTTGGCTTGATCAAACACCGCGTGGAGGTGGAAGTGGAGTATTTTTTGGCCCTTGTGGCGATGCCACTTCCTCAGCTCGCGGATTTCCCAGAGAACCAGATTGAACCGTTGAGAGACATCCATCGCAATTTCTCTGAAGCGGACGCTCAATGGGTGAAGGACAAGGAGCGCATCACAAACCACGATGTGAAAGCGGTTGAGTATTTTGTGAAGGAGGCCATGGAGAAGTTAGGGACAGGAGCCTGGAAAGAATTTGTCCATTTCGGACTGACCTCACAGGACGTCAACAACACTGCCATACCGCTCTCCTTGAAAAGAGCCACAGAACAAGTTGTGTTGCCTCTCCTGGATGAGACCATTTCAGATTTGGCTGGACTTGCTGTGAAGTGGAAGGAAGTGCCCATGCTTGCGCGGACTCATGGTCAGCCAGCTTCCCCTGTGACCTTGGGCAAGGAGTTTCAAGTTTTTGTGGATCGTCTTCGCAGTCAACGCAAGGCCGTCGATGAATCGATCTATGCTGCGAAATTTGGGGGTGCAACCGGCCAGTTTAACGCACATAAAGTTGCTTATCCCAATGTGAATTGGCCTGAATTTGGCACCCATTTTTTGGAAAATGTCTTGGGATTGACACGGACCACTGTGACAACTCAAATTGAGCCATACGATCATCTTGCAGCCTGGTGCGACGCTTTACGTCGTGTGCACACCATTTTGATGGATCTGGACAAAGATGTCTGGGCATACATCTCCATGGACTACTTCAAGCAAGCGATTGTGGCTGGAGAGGTAGGGTCTTCCGCGATGCCTCACAAAGTCAATCCCATTGATTTTGAAAACAGCGAAGGCAACCTTGGCGTGGCCAATGCACTTTTGGCTCATTTTGCCGAGAAATTGCCAATTTCGAGATTGCAACGTGACTTGACGGACAGTACTGTGCTGCGAAATCTTGGCGTTGCCCTTGGGCACAGTGTGATTGCAATGAATGCCACTCGCAAGGGGCTTGGCAAGTTGGTTTTGAATGAGTCCAAGTTGACTGCAGACCTCGAAGCCAACTGGGCAATTGTCGCTGAAGGGATTCAAACCATCTTGCGCAGAGAGGGCTACCCGGAGCCTTATGAGGCGCTTAAAAAACTCACCCGCAACCACAATGACATCAATCCCTCAGTCATGGCTAAGTTCATTGAGGATTTGGATGTGAGCGAATCTGTCAAATCGGAATTGCGGGAAATCAGTCCCGCCAATTACACTGGATTTGCATCTAAACTGGTGCGTGGATGAAGGCCATTTGGGCCTTGGTTCCCTTGATTCGGCATCAACGCAAAAGCGTGGTGCTTATGGGGGTGCTGCACGCATTGAGTGCCGTGCTCAATCTTTTCACCTTCTTGTCTGTGGTTCCTTTTCTTCGGATTTTATTTGGAGCTACAACTTCGGTGGATGCAGCGAGAGAGGGAGGAATCATTGCTGTGGTGAGCCAAGCTTTTGATGCCTTTGTCCAAACTCAGGGATCATCATACGCCTTGGGTGCACTGTGCCTCGCCATGGTGGGGCTGGCCTTGATTAAAAATGCCGTTCATTACGCTGCTTTGTACGTGATGGCTGGAATTCGCACTGGCATCAGTCGCGACCTGAGGCAGGACTTATATCAAAAGCTCATGGACATGCCGATGGGTTGGTTTTCTGAATCCAAAAGCGGCGATGTGATGAGTCGTTTTACACACGATTTGATGGAGGTGGAACACTCTGTGATCGGATCATTGGAAGCCTTGTTGAAGGCACCATTGCTGATTCTTGTGAGTCTGGGGACATTGCTGGCTTTGAGCTGGCAATTGACGGTCTTTGCTCTGGTTCTTCTTCCCATTTCGGGCTGGTTTATTAGCAAGTGGTCCAAACGACTGAAACGGCATGCACAAAAAGGAAAGGAGGAGCTCGGTCAGCTCGTATCTGTTTTGGAAGAGACTCTGTTGGGTATGCGCATTGTCAAAGCGTTCAATGCGGAGGAACAATTTAAAAGAGCTTATGCCGAGCGCAATCAGGGTCATTTCAGAGCTACCCGCAGAATGCATCGGCGAGAAAGCATGTCTTCACCGATGAGTGAGGTCGTCTCCCTGACAGTGATGGCTGTCCTCTTGGCATTTGGTGGAAGCCTTGTTTTGTCTGGAGAATCTTCATTATCTGGAGATTGGTTCATCGGATATCTGGTTGTTTTTTCTCAAATTATTCCCCCCGCTCGTTCCCTGTCAGACGGCGTCTTTCGAGTGTCTAAAGGTGCAGCTTCAATCGATCGGTTGCAGGAGTTGTTTGAGAATGCATCTGACGTGTTGTCTGATCCAGGAGATGAGGGTTCAGAAGCTCCACGTTTGACAAAAGCCGTGCACTTTAAGGATGTGGTGTACCGTTACGCTGGGCAAGAAACGGCCGCACTTCAGGGATTCAATTTGACCATTCCTGCAGGTAAAGTTGTGGCACTGGTAGGGCGTTCAGGCTCGGGTAAAACCACGGTAGCTCATGTGCTAAGTAAGTTCGCCAATCCTGAGTCAGGTGCCATCAAGGTCGATGACGTCGATTTGAGGGGGGTGTCTGGAAAATCATGGCGTCAAAGGATTTCCGTCGTGACTCAAGAGGCATTGCTTTTCCATGGTTCGATTGCAGACAACATTGTTTTGGGCGATGACAAGCCAGATTGGTCACGCATGATGAAGGCTGCCGAGGCGGCCCATGTGTTAGAATTTGTCGAAAAGTTGCCCGCCGGTATGGATTCGTTGGTTGGAAACAGTGGAGGAAAACTCAGTGGGGGACAACGTCAAAGGGTGGCCTTGGCTCGGGCATTGTATCGAGATGCTGACTTGATTTTGTTGGATGAGGCGACCTCGGCCTTGGATGCCAGTTCTGAATCAGTGGTTCAACAAGCTTTGGACCAGGCAAATCGTGGTCGGACCGTTTTGGTCATTGCTCACCGCATGTCAACCATTCGAGATGCCGATTTGATCGTTGTGATGGAGAAAGGGCGCGTTGTGGAACAAGGGACTCACCAAGTTCTGATGACTCAGGAAGGTCGATATGCTGAATTGCATCACCTTCAGCATGCATAAATGTCGCGAGGAGTCGATTGTGACCAACTTGTGGATTTGGTAGACCTTTGCGACATGTCCAAATGTTTGTGGATGATTCGCAATCGATGCCCCAATTGTGGCCAGGGCAGGCTGTTTGTAAAGTCCAATGCCTATGATTTGCGTCATACCATGGCCATGTACACTCAATGTCAAGAGTGTGGAGAGGATTTCGTTCGAGAACCTGGTTTTTATTTTGGTGCAGCTTACGTCAGTTACGCATTGACGGTGGCACTTTGGATCGCTGTGCTCGTCGCTCTCATGTGTATTGATTCGTGGGGCTGGATAGAGTTTGGAATGTTTTCGCATCCAATGACTTATTTGTCCATTGGTATCTCGTTGCTTTTGCTTTTGATGCCGCTGATTTATCGACTAAGCCGCTCCATTTGGATTGCGATGTTTACCTAGGAGTTGGGAAAGAAAAAAGGGGCCCTCACGTTTGAGGAGCCCCTTCAACCAAATCGCCTGATTTGTGCGCTTAAAAAAGCGCGGTTAACCAAAACCAAAAACCTATACGCCTCTTGTTTAAAATAGGTTTCGTTTGGTTACAAAAAAACCTGCATTACGCAGGCTAAAACATTCAAAATCAATATGTTTAATCCTTACTTATTTTGATTAGCTCGTCTTTCATTTGCTTCATCACCTTGCACTCGAATGCTTTCTTCGTGAACGGAGGTCAGGATTTTTGAGAGGAAAGCTTGACCAAGGCCCATCTCATTGCCCCATTTGGTTCGACTGGCAATGATCTCACGCCAACGAGCCACGCTTAGGAGGGACCACCGATTTTTATGCTTGATGCTACCAATGTCTCTCGCCAAGTCCATCCGACGACTCAACAATTGCATCAATTGTTCGTCTAAACTGTCAATTTGCAGTCTCATACCCTTCAATGC
>CESW01057814.1_pt1 | contig 10138 bp, 7 predicted proteins | sample 531171 | NCBI WGS metagenome assembly CESW01 (sample SAMEA2621859, study PRJEB7988) | marine metagenome | biome: marine biome (ENVO:00000447); feature: surface water layer (ENVO:00002042); material: "saline water (ENVO:00002010), including plankton (ENVO:xxxxxxxx)" | depth 5 m
TGTTGCTTTTTTTAAATTTTGTTTCTTTTGTCCTATAAAAATTTTTATTTTTTCTTTTTTTAATCTTTCAACATTTTTATTAGAAATTAAGTCACTCCCCTGAACTTTAAATCCTTTGCCCTTCATAATAAGAGAAAGTCCACTCATTCCAATACCACCAATCCCTATAAAATGTATAATTTCTGTTTTTGCTATTTTAATTTTCATTAATAGTTTTTAATATTTTTTGGTTTACATTAGTCCAAGTATTTTGAAAATTTAATTTTTTTAAACTTTCTTTTTTTTTAAAATAATTACTTTTATCATAAAAAATATCTTTTAAAACTTTTTCAATCTTTTCTTCAAATTGATTTTGTTCAACTATCCAACAACAATTTTTCATTTCATAAAATAATGCGTTTTCATATTGATGATTACCCTTAGAGTCTGGAAGCGGTACTGCTATAAAAGGAATATTTAAAACTGATAATTCTGCTAATGTTGAGGCTCCAGCTCTAGATATACATAGATCTGATTGAATGATATTATAAGCAAAATTTTCATCAAAATTAAAAATTTCATTTTTGACATTATTTTTCGTATAAAAATTTTTTAAGTCAGAAATATTACTCTGATGAGTTTGTTGTATTATCTTAATAGACACTTCCTTCGAAATTTTTACAATTAGGTTTTTCAAATTTTTATCAAAAATATTTGCCCCTTGGCTACCTCCAACAACCAATAAAGTAAATTTATCTTTATTCTTATCTGATTGTTTAAGTTTATAAATGTTTTCTTTTACTAAAGGAAAAATTGTAATAATTTTATCCTTAAACTTAATTGGAAAATTCTTAATTTCATTTGTATAACAAAAAATTTTCTCACAAGAATTTAGAAAAAATTTATTTGCTCGTCCTAATACTTGATTAGGCTCTACTAAATAAATTTTTAATCTTAATAGTTTTGCAGCTAAGATTAGAGGTAAGGACATGTAACCACCTGTAGAAAAAATTTTTTCTATTTCTTTATTTTTTAATAAAAAATATGACCTAAAAGTTAAAATCGTAATTAAAATAAAGTTAATTGGTAAAAAAAAAATATTATTTAACTTTGGGGTGTTAATAATTTCAAATTTAAAATGATCATTATTAAAATATTTCAACCCTCTTTTATCAGTTGATAGTACTATATTTGCAACACTAGATAAATGTTTATAAAGGATTGTAGCTGGTATTACATGACCTCCTGAGCCACCTGTTGAAATTAAAAAATTTTTTTTCATTTTAACTTACTCTTCTTTTAGTTAAATTTAAAATTATACCCGATAAAATCGAAATACTTATTATTGAAGAACCTCCATAACTTATAAAGGGCAAAGTCATTCCAGTTGTGGGAAACAATCTTATATTAACTCCAATATGTATCATTGCTTGCAACAAAATTAGACTTACACATCCAACTAAAACTAATTTTGTTCTTTCCTTATTTTCTAAATTAATTTTTTTAAAAACAGAATAAATTAGTACTAAAAACATTAATAAGATTAAAATTATGGCAATCACACCAAATTCTTCTGAAATAACTGATATTATGTAATCTGTATGGGCCTCTGGTACTCTATTTTTTAATGTTCCTTCTCCTATTCCTTTTCCAAAAAAACCTCCACTAGTAATAGAGTCAATTGCTTTTTCTGATTGAGCGTTATGTGTCCCAGTTTCAGTATTAAAAAAGGATAATATCCTATTTTTAATATATGCGAATTTCGGAATGAAATTTATAGAAAAATAAAGAGTTACAGATAAAACAAGGCATGATATTATTAAAAAGATTACATTAATACCAGATATAAAAATTAAGACTGACCAACTAAAAAAAATTAATAAAGTTTGTCCAATGTCTGGTTGAGCTGCTAATAATAAACCTATCACTAATGTTATTAAAAAAGAAACTGAGTATTTAAAGTATATATTAGTGTATTTTTCATCGCTCAAAATTAAGCTAATGAGAATAATTAAAAAAGGTTTAACTAATTCTATTGGTTGAAATCTTGGTAATATATTAAAGTCCAGCCATCTTTGTGCACTATTTACTTCAATACCTATAATAGGAACTAAAGATAAAAAAAATAAGGAAAATAAGAAAATTATAGGAGAAATCTTATAAAGATTTTCTTCGTTTATAGAAGATAGTATAAAAATAATAATTAATCCTAAGAAAACAAAAGTAAGATGTTTGAAGAAAAAAGTGTAATCATTTGTTTCTAGTTTATCAGAAACTAATAAAGAGGTTGATACCAAAGAAAAAAATAGTCCAGTCATAAATAACAAAATGATTAAAGAAAATATAAATTTATCAATATTTTTCCACCATTCGTAATAAAGATTATGTATTGAACTATTATAATTCATTTAAATACATCTTAACTAATTTATTGAAATATAAGCCTCTATCCTCGAAATTTTTAAAATTATCAAATGATGCAGCGGATGGACTAAATAATATTGTTGAATTTAATGGTTTTTCTTTTTTAACAGTCATAAATATCTCTTTAAGGGCATCCTTTAAGTTTTTAAAATTTTTATATTTTATTTTGTCTTTGAGCTTTCTATTAAAAAATTTTTTATCTTTTCCATAAATAAAGGCTTTAATATTTTTAAAATATTTTTTTGATAATTTTAATTTATCTCCTTTTTTATACATGCCTCCTAATAACCAAAAAATATTCTTATTTTCTTTTAATAGGCTTGTAGATGATGAAAAGCTCGTTGATTTTGAGTCGTTTATAATCTTTAAATGTTTCCTTCTAAAAATAATTTGTTGACGATATTTTAATCCTTTAAATCTTTGAATTGTTTTCAATAATAAATTTTTTTTAATACGAAATTTTTTTGATATCGCTAAAACAAAAGATAAATTTTCTTTGTTAGATTCGGTCAAGAAGTATTTGTTATCTATATTTTTTAAAAATTCATTATTTTTTTTTGTACTTATTTTAATTATCTTACTATTAAAGTTGTTTGATCTAAGTTCTTTATTGATTAATAAATCATCTTTATTAACAAAGGCTAGATCTTTGTTGCTCTGATTCTTTAATAATTTAAATTTAGCTTTGATATATTTTTTAAGATTTTTATGTCTCTCTATGTGGTCAGCAGATAAATTTAATATCACAGCATATTTTGTTTTAAAAATTCTACTATATTCTAATTGATAAGAAGAGGCTTCAATAACAAATACTGTTTTTTTTTTAACATTTTTAACTGATAAAATTGGATTTCCAATGTTGCCAACCAATTTAGTATCAAATTTTTGATTAGATAAAACCTCGTACATAAGTTGACAAGTTGTAGATTTACCATTTGTACCCGTTATTGTAATGGAATCATTTTTATAAAATGAATAAAATACATCTAAGTCCGAAAAAACTTTATTATAATTTTTTTTTAAAAATTTTGATAATTTACATTTATTAATATCAATACCTGGACTAATTATTATTTGATCAAATTTTATTTTGAGAATTTTTTTATAACTAATTAAATTTTTTTTAATGTCTAAATTTTTGATCTTAAGTTTATAGTCATCATACAAAAAAACATCATTTTTATTTTTTAAAAATTTAAATGTAGACTCACCACTTCTTCCTAAACCATAAATTAATATTTTTTTATTTAAAAAGATATTCAAGACACGGTCCTTTATCTTAATTTTAATGTCGCAAGACCAATCATTGCTAAGATTATGGAAATTATCCAGAATCTTATAACAACAGTTGACTCTGGCCATCCTTTCTTCTCAAAATGATGATGTATTGGAGCCATTCTAAATATTCTTTTACCAGTTAATTTAAATGAGATTACCTGAACCATTACCGACAAAGCTTCTAAAACAAACAAGCCTCCTGTTATAGCTAAGACTATTTCATGTTTTGTAATTATTCCTACAGCTCCTAAAGATCCCCCTAAAGATAAGGATCCTGTATCACCCATAAATATTTTTGCTGGCGGTGCATTAAACCACAAAAACCCTAAGCATGCTCCTATAATTGAACCACAAAAAATAGATATTTCTCCTGTTCCTTCTATATATAAAATTTGAAGGTACTCTGAAAAAACAATGTTTCCAGTAATATAACTTATAAAAGCAAAGCAGCCCGCGACTAAAATCACTGGAACAGTGGCTAATCCATCTAAACCATCAGTTAAATTTACTGCATTCGATGAACCTATAATCACAAACACAGAAAAGGGTATAAAAAACCATCCAAGATTAATCATTAAATTTTTAAAAAATGGGAAATACAAATTTCTAAATTCTTCATATTCGACAAAATATGTCAAAACAACTAATCCTATTATAGCTATAAATATTTGTAGTGATATTTTTAGTTTTGATGAAATGCCTAAAGAACTATTTTTTTTTATTTTTTTGTAATCATCATAGGCACCTAAAATTCCAAAAGTCGTAACAACGTACAAGCAAAATAAAATATAAATATTTGAAAGGTCGGCCCAAAGTAAGACTGAGACTATAAGACCTAATAAAATAATAACACCACCCATTGTTGGTGTTCCAATTTTTTTAACGATATGATCAGATGGACCGTCCTCTCTAATAGGGTTAAAAATTTTTTTATTAGAAAATAGTCTTATAAATGGTTCCCCAATTAAAAGGGTAATTGATAACGATGAAAAAAAAGCTAATCCAGTTCTAAAAGTTATATATTTAAAAACATTTAAAAAAGTGAAAGTCTCAACATAGTTTAGTAAAAATTCATATAGCATGTAAACTTCCTCGTTTTAAATCAGATATTATTTTATGAAGTCCAGTAGAGTTTGATCCTTTAATCATTAAATAATCGTTATTATTTAAATTTTTATTAATCAAATCTACTATACCTAATTTATTATTTAAAATTTGTGCTTTTTTGTTCGTTTTTAAACTTCTAAAAGTATGTTTGATATATTTTCCAATTACGTATACCTGGTTTATATTTGTTTTATTGATAATTCTACTTATTAACTTATGCTGATTTATAGAATGTTTACCTAGTTCCAGCATATCACCTAATATTAAATATTTTTTTGAATTTTTTAACAATATGCTATCATAATTTTCAATTGCGGTTTTAAGTGATAATGGATTTGAATTATAAGTCTCATCTATTAAAAAAATTTTTTTATCTTTTAATTTAATTTTTGAAATATCTCCTCTTCCATTAGGAATTCTAAAGCTCAGGAAAATATTTTTCTTTAATCTTTTGATATCAAGGTATATATTTATCAAAGTTAGAGTTGCGAGTATATTGTATAGATTACTTCTATTATTATTATAAGAATAGAATGAGACATTTACATTATTAATATTAAAAAATAATTCATATTTATTTTTTATTTTTTTGGTTTTAATCAATCTTGCCATAGAGGATTTATTCTTAATTCCAAATGAAATTACCTTTAATTTTTTTTTAATCGCAAGATTTTTATGATAACTATAAAAATTATCATCTGAATTAAGAACAATTATTCCCCCCTCTTTAATGTTATTCATTATTTCTGCTTTAGCAGAGGCTATTTGATTTATATTTTCAAAATTTTTGGAATGGGCATAGCTTATATTAGTAATAATTCCTAAATCTGGTTTTATAATTTTTGTTAGATTATCTATTTCACCTTTCTTATTCATACCTACCTCAAATACACCAAAATTGTCGTTGTGTTTTAAATTAAACAAACTTAGTGGAACTCCATACTTGTTATTATAAGATTTTTGAGAATAAGTTATTTTTGATATTTTTCCTAAAGTATGTCCAACCATTTCTTTTAATGTTGTCTTCCCGCAACTTCCAGTAATTGATATTATTTTCGCACCTGTATTTTCTCTCAAAACAGTTGAGCATTTTGCTAAAAAATTAAGAGTATTATCCACTTTAATTTGTCTTGAAGATGGATAATCTTTATTTATTCGACTCACGATTGCCAAGCTTGATTTTTTTTGAAAAGCCTCAGGAATAAATCTATTTCCATTAGCCCTTTTTCCTTTGATAGCGAAAAAAACATCATCTTTTTTTATTGTTTTTGAATTGATAGAAATATTCTTGATATTAATTTTATTTGGTATTGCAGAATTTGATGCTTCTTTAATTATATTCAATTTCAAATTGTTTGATAAAAACCTATTCTTAAATCTAATTGATTTCAAAATAACTTGTGAATCTGAGAAAAAAAATTTTCTTTTTCCATAATCTTGGGTTTCTTCATGACCTTTTCCAGCTACTAATAATAAATCTCCAGTTTTGAGACTCATTACGGCTTCATAAATTGCTTTTTTCCTAATAGAAAATTCCTGAAATTTATTTTTTTTAAAACCTTTTTTAATATCTTTTCTAATTTTTGATGGATTTTCATTTCTTGGATTATCATCTGTTAAATAAATTTTGTCAGAATATTTCTCTGCAATTTTACCCATTATAGATCTTTTTTTATAATCTCTCTCACCCCCACAACCAAATACTAAACTTATCTTGCTTGAAGGAAACTGCTCTTTTAGATTTGATAAAGCAATTTTTAATGCCTCTGGAGTATGAGCATAATCTAAAATTACCTTACTATTATTCTTAATTTTTCCTATTTTTTCTAATCTGCCTTTGACAGATTTTAATTTATGAACAACTTTAATTATTTTTTCAAATTTAAGACCGGTCTTATGTGCAGCTAATATTGCCATTAATATATTCTTAATTTGTATTTTGCCTATTAAGTTAATTTCAATTAAATAATTTACTTTGTTTAATCTGATAACTAAAAGTTGTTTTTCATTTGAAAACTTGTGTGAAATTAACTCTAAACCATTTTTTTCAAGAATAAGATTAAGCTTAATTTTTTTTTTTACTGAAATTTTTCTTATCTGTTTTTGTTGAGGAATAACTGCATCCGTAATAATGCTTCCATTTTTTTTAATCAGTTTATCCAATAAATATAATTTGGATTCTAAATAATTTTTCATATTTTTATGATAATCTAAATGATCATGAGAAAAATTTGTAAATATTCCTATATCGAAAAGTAATCCATCTAATCTATTTTGTTTTAAACCATGACTTGAAGCTTCCATAATTACATATTCAATTTTTTTCTTTTTGAGATTTTTAAGTATTAAACTTAACTGGATTGGGTCAGAGGTTGTGTTAATTAATTTTTTTTTTTTTCCTTTATATTTTACACCTAGTGTTCCAATCGATGCGACTTTTTTTGAATTCAATTTTAATATCTGATAGTAAAAATCTGATACAGATGATTTTCCATTTGTTCCAGTAACAGCAATTATTTTTTTTGGCTTTTTATCAAAAATTTTATATGTGGTTTCAGCTAACAATTTTCTAACATTTGAAGAAAATAAATAAACTACATTTTCTTTTTTTTTTTTTATTTTTTTTTCTGAAATAATTATCTTTGCTCCCCTTTTAATAGCCGAATTAATATAATTATTACCATCAAAACTATTTCCTTTTATTGCAAAAAAAATGTTATTTTTTTTTACATGATTACTATGAAAAGCAATGCCAGAAAAATAAACTGCTTTGTTCTTTTTACTAATATTGGGAATATAATTTTGTAGTAACATTTTTAATTAATTTCACCGTATTTTGTGGCTAAAATAGGCCCGATTCTTTCAACAATTTTTCCAGTAACCTCAACCGTAGTCCAACCAGCAGTATTATATGGTGTACCTTTATATTTTAAATTAGAACCGTCTCTATAATGATAAACATAATTTTCACTAGTTTTTGGTTCATCCAACATAACAGCTAAAACAAATTTTGGACTAGATGTTGGAAATATAGATACAAACGAGTTTATCCTATTTTTTGAATAACCACCTTTGATACTTTTCTGAGCAGTACCTGTTTTGCCTCCGATCTCATAACCAGTAACATTGGCTAATGATGCGGTGCCTTCCTTTGTTGAAACAATTTTTCTTAAAATAGGTAAAATTTTTTTTGATACCTCTTCATTCAAAATTCTTTTTCTTTTGATGTTTGAGCTATTCTTGATTAAACTTGGATTAATATTATACCCACCATTCACTATTATTGAGTAAGCTTTAGCTAGTTGAAATAAAGTTGTTGTAATACCATGACCAAAAGAGGCTGTAGCTAGTGGACATTTACCCCAATTATATTTAAGAGGCTTACCCACTTCCTCAATATCAAAATTGGCTTTTTCGAGAACGCCAACTTTTGTTAAAAATAATTTTAATTTTTGTTCTCCAAGTTTCTGACCAATTCTTACAGAGCCAATATTTCCAGATCTAATTAAGATTTGTTCTGCAGTCAAATTTGATGGTATATTATTATCATATTCTCTTATTGGAAATCCTGCGCAAGTTAATGATCTTGGTAAATCAAGAAATTGTGTTTCAGGTTCAATAATTTTTTCATTCAAGGCTGCAGCCAAAGTAAAAGTTTTAAATACAGAACCAAATTCATAGATACCCTTAGTTACTCTATTAATATAGTTCAGATCAGTAATTTTCTCTCTTTTATTTGGATCAAAATCAGGAAGAGATACAAGCGATAAAATTTCTCCATTTGTAACGTTCATTAAAATAGCTCCACTACCTTTTGTTTTAAATATTTTGTTAAATTTTTCTAATTCTTTTCTGATTAAAAACTGAATGTCTTTATCAACAGTTAAAATAATTGGATCCTGCGTATTTTTTAAATCATCATCTAAAGATTTTTCTAGGCCTGATATTCCATTATTATCATTATCTATTTGACCTATAATATGACTGAATAAATTTTTTTGAGGATATATTCTTATTAAATTTTCTATAGGTTCAATAGATTTATCACCAAGCCGCATTAACTTTTCATAATTTTCCTCTGAAATTTTTTTTTCAAAATAAAAAAAATTTCCTTTTTCAATATTTTTTCTTATTTCAGAGAAATTTTTATTTGGAAAAATATATCTTAAATTAATTAATAATTTTTTTTCATCAATTATCTTTGAAGGACTTATTCCTATATCAATTGAATTAATAGTTTTTACTAAAAATTCTTGATTTCTGTCTACAATATCTGCTCTATAAAGTTTGTTTGTTATTATAATATTATCAAATGTCTCATCATTTATTTTTCTAGATCCAAGATGTATAAGATGAATAGAATAAATAAAAAAGATAATAAAGAATACAAAAAAAATAAATGATATTCGATTAAAAGTTATGTTTAAACTTGATTTTTTTTTTTTAAATAGAAAGTCACTTTGTTGATTCTCTATAACAATTCTTGAATCTTTACTTTTCATGTTTAAATTTGTGTTCCTCTACCATTAATCTAATTTTGTTATAATAAATTAACTTGATATTTTTTATATTTTTTTGGACTAGTTTATTTTCAAAATATAATTCATTAAACTTGAGTAGTTTCTCTGCAGAACTCAAATATTCATGTTCTAATTTAACATTTTCAAAATTCTTTTTTAATAGTCTTAAATTTTCTTTAGATACGAAAATTTTATCTTCAATCCTTTTTGTAGAATTTTTTATAAGTGCTGTAAATAAAATCAAAAAAAGAATTAAAAAAACAATTGATAATTTCTTCATAATCTATTTCCAAAATTTTCAATTTTTATTAAGTAATCAAATTTTTCAAAAATATCTGTTTCAAAATTGTAGAAATCTTTTTTTTTGATTACATATCTGAGTTTTGCAGATCTTGATGAAATATTTTCTTTTAATTCTTTTGCTGAAGGTGTTTTGGGTTTTTTTTCAATCATTTTAAATAAAGTTTCTGGTTGATCTAACTTCGGGGCATATCGGGAAATACTTTTATTTTCTGATAAACTTTTAAAAAAATATTTTACAATTTTATCCTCTAATGAGTTAAAAGTGACAACAGCTAGAACACCGTTTTTTTTTAATATTTTTGAAGCATTTATAAGCCCATAAATTAATTCACTTATTTCTTTATTAACAAATATTCGAAGTGCTTGAAAAATCTTGGTAGCACTATGAATTTTAGAATATCTTTTTTTTTTTATTTTCTCAATCAGTTCAACTAAGGTGGGTGTATTTATCTTTTTTTTTTTTCTTACTAATACGATTTCATTTGCAATTTTTTTTGCTTCTTTTTCTTCACCAAAAAATTTAAAAA
>CESW01027979.1_pt1 | contig 10122 bp, 6 predicted proteins | sample 531171 | NCBI WGS metagenome assembly CESW01 (sample SAMEA2621859, study PRJEB7988) | marine metagenome | biome: marine biome (ENVO:00000447); feature: surface water layer (ENVO:00002042); material: "saline water (ENVO:00002010), including plankton (ENVO:xxxxxxxx)" | depth 5 m
CATTGCCACTCCACCTTGGGATCGCGCTAGAAATGGTTGGATGCAGGTGAATCCAGGGATATGCTCTTCGTTTGTGTTTGCCCAAAAACCAGGAGACAAAGTCACCATTTCAGGACCGTACGGAGAGTTTTTCATCAAAGAGACAGATGCAGAGATGGTTTACATTGGCGGAGGTGCCGGTATGGCTCCGATGCGTTCGCATTTGTTTCATCTGTTTCATACGCTAAAAACGGGACGTGAAGTCACCTTCTTTTATGGAGGTAGGTCCAAGAGGGAGTTGTTTTATGTGGAAGATTTTAGAGCAATTGAAAAGGAATTTGACAACTTCACGTTTCACCTTGTCCTTTCAGAGCCTTCAGAGGAAGACAATTGGAAAGAGAAGAAAGACATGAACGATGAAGGCGATGGCTTCCTAGGCTTTGTGCACAATGCGGTCATTGATCATCACCTGAAAGACCACGAAGCTCCAGAGGACATTGAATTTTATTTCTGTGGTCCCCCAATGATGAACCAAGCCGTACTCAAGATGTGTGATGACTGGGGTGTCCCTCCTGAAAACGTGAGCTTTGACGACTTTGGCGGCTAAGCTGGTCAAGTCTGGTATTGATCAAATGACAAAGGTTCTTGCAATTGCGGGGGCCTTTGTTGCCTTGGGATGCGGTGGTGGCATGCCAGAATCGGAAAAGGGGAAAGAATGGATTCACCAGGGGTATGCGCAGGGTACCACGTACACCATCAAATACATCGCACCCGATTCTGTGCCACAGGCCAAAATTGATGCAGCCCTCGAGGAAGTGGACATTGAGATGAATGCATGGCGTGCTGAATCGGCACTGTCTCGGTTCAACGAGTTTTCTCGTACAGACACTGTCTTTGAATTGGATGATGAAGCTGGTGTATGGTCCTTGTTATGGGACATCTCATCAGATGTCCATCGGGAATCTTACGGTGCATTTGATGTTGCCATTGCGCCACTCATGAAATTGTGGGGCTTTCGAATGGAGCATCGCGACGTCGTGACGTCAGATATGGTAGACAGTGTCCGTGCGTTCGCTCGCTTCAGAACAGACGTGGTCGACTTGAATGAAATCCTTGACGATTCTGGCTTGACTGAAAGGGTGCATCTATCCAAAGGAGATTTGCGTGCGCAGCTCGACTTCAATGCTGTGGCTCAGGGATTCACAGTAGATGGTTTGTCTGAAGTGTTGTTGGATTACGGAGTCACAGACATGATGATTGAACTTGGTGGGGAAGTGAAATGCATGGGTTTGAACAAGCATGGACATGCATGGCGCATCGCCATTGACCGGCCTCAGGAAAATGGTCGCACTTTGCAAGCCGTTTTGCCATTGAAAGACATGTCTGTATGCACGAGTGGGAGCTACAGAAAGGCATCTGTTGTGAATGGGAAAAGACATTCACACACACTCGATCCCCGAACAGGGAAGCCTGTGACTCACGGTTTGCTCAGTGCCACAATCGTCACACCGAGCGCGGCATATGCCGATGCTTATGCCACTGTCTGCATGGTTCTTGGTCCAGATCGGGGTGCTGTTTGGGTAGACAGTCTGCAACGGGCAGGGAAAGACATCGAAGCCTTTTTTATTGTGGATCAAGAGGGAGGTGACCATTCCTTTTGGGCTACAGAATCTTTACGAGAGGATTTAGAGTGGTTGGAACCGTTGAGTGAGTATGTCCTAGAATTGTCAGAGTAATCAAAGTATTGAGGACAATTCATCGAGTTCAATTATTTTCCGTGGGCCAAACTCAATCAATCTTTCGGACAACAATTCAATCCGCTTCGTTGTGATTTCGATGATGTTCACCAAACTGTCTTTTGCGCCGTGCAGGCTTTGCATGTGCCTTTTGTTGTGCTCCATGGGAGTGCAATTGCTGACGGCTCAGGAATTGTTTAGCAATGGTGCATCTTGTGGATGTCCAGAGGTGAGTTTGCGAGATACGATTTGGGTGAGTGACAATTTGGGCGCTGGTGTGGGAACAAATACGTGGTCGTGCGAGCATGTGTACGTTCTGACAGAACAAGTATTTGTAAATTCGTCAGATACACTTACCATTGAGCCAGGCACTGTTATCCTGGGCATGTCAGGGGAAGGGAGACAATCATTTTTCGTGCCATCAAACAATGCAGTTGGCGGCATTGCGAGTGTCAATTATGAGGTATATCCGGGCGCGTTGATTGTGTCCCGTGGGGCATTTCTGGTTGCGGAAGGCACCCCTGATTGTCCCATTCAATTTTCTTTTTTGGGAGACCCGTTAGATGGTTCCGTGGGGGTAGATGTCCAAGGAAAATGGGGTGGCCTGGTTTTATGTGGAGGTGGTGCAATCAACACGTTGTACCTCCAAGGAATCGATCAACCTTCACAAACGGGAGGAGTTGGTACAGGAGAGGATCGAGCTGAAGGTGTCGTGGATTTAAGCGGGCAAAATCGTCACGTTTATGGTGGCAATACGCTGCCTTTGTCTTCTTCCGGCAGGCTGAAGTATTTGTCCCTGCGGCACGGAAGTACCAATCTGGGTTGGAACAATGTCCTCAATGGCAATGAAACGGACCTCCTCCAGCTTGCAGGATGCGGAGAAGGTACCACATTGGACTACATTGAACTCATTGCATCGGCGGATGATGGACTCCATATTTTGGGTGGAACTCCTGATGTGCGCCACGTGGTAAGCGCCTTTCATGCTGAAGATGCTTTTGAAAGTGACCAAGGTTGGCAGGGTACAGGTCAGTGGCTTTTTGGCCTCCAAGACACAGCACTTGCACACCCCACAAATCCTCCAAACGACACATTTTTATGGTTGATGCACGGAGATGACTTCGAAGAAAACAACGTTGATTTCACCTATGAACCGTACACATCGCCGTGGATGAGCAACCTAACTCTGCTGTCAAATGGTGGTGCGCACGCAGTTGGTGTGCAAAGTTTGCCTGCCGGTGATTGGTTAAACTCAGTGGTTCACGGCGTTTCCGAGTCAGGGATCGAGTGCAGGCACATGTATTCCTGTGATGGATTTCCCGCAATTACCCCGGCAGGTATGTCAGGAGGTTATGGCATACTCCGAATCATGAATTGGCGAATCCAAGGGACGGCGGAAAGTGCGCCAGATGTGACCCCAGGATCGTATCGAGGGTTGTATCCAAATGCCATCGGTTTGGCTTTGCCGGGCATCCTCGCCGACAGCAACAACGTGATTGAATCCATCGTACTCGATCCAACATTTGCCATCGCAGATGGCGTGATTCATGATGGTTTAGATCCCCGTCCCTTTTCAGGTTTAACAGTTTCTAGTCATTACCAAGATTTGGGCGAGGGTCTCGAGGAGGTAACATACCACGGGGCATTTCAGCCTGGATCGGAACCGTGGTTTGAGGGGTGGAGTGCACTGTCCGATTGGGGGTTGTTTGTCGGTCAGTCCGAGGAAATCGGATGCACTTATGCCTATGCATGCAATTACAATCCGCAGGCCATGGAAGATGACGGTTCCTGCGATTTTACAAGTTGTGCGGGCTGCACTTCTCCTTGGGCCTGCAATTACCAATTTGATGCCATTCTTGACGACGGATCATGTGAACGTGAATCTTGCGTTGGATGTACATCTCTTTTGGCGTGCAATTACGATGCCGAAGCCACTCAGGACGACGGAACCTGCTCTTTTGAAGCATGTATGGGATGCACCTATTCGGATGCGGTCAATTACGACGCTGCCGCTTCGATTGATGACGGAAGTTGCACATTCCCGGCACCAACAACTTGCACTGGCGATCTCAATGGAGATGACATGGTGTCCACTTTGGATTTGTTGGACTTTTTGTCAGTGTATGGCGAAGCGTGTGAATGAGAGATGCAAAGCTCAAGAATCACCAACGGCTTGGCTTCAGACTTGATCTGATTGACAGGAATCCTGAGGGCGTGCCCCGCAAACAGAGCAATTCCCGTTTTCACTCTGAAGAATGGGGTTTTTGCTGGCACACGTGCCACTGAATTCACCTCCGGGCTTCACCAAAATCTTGATGGCAATACCAGCAAGGCCAAGTCCGAGAAGACCGATAGTCAAAGCGACTTCCATCCATTCCATATCACAAAGGTAATTGGTGCTGATTAGAATTTGGCAATACCTGAGATGTTGGTGTATAATTTTATGTTGGTATATTAATGTATAGTTAAGCGCATCCATGTTTTCAATGCGAGCCATCATTATCCCAGTTTTGTTTGCTTCGACCTCAAGTCTAGGCCAGGGGCTGATGACGGGTGAGGTGTGCGGCTGTCCGCCGGTGATGAATCGAGATACGGTTTGGGTTACTGACAACAATGGAGCAGGTGTCGGCAATGTGCATTGGACGTGCGATCACATTTATGTTTTGGCTGAACAGGTTTTTGTCAATGGTGGTGATACGTTGACGATGGATCCGGGCACGGTCGTTCTTGGGGTGTCTGGCCAAGGACGCTCGGAAGTGGATGTTGCTGTCAATTTTGGCATTGGCAGCCTGCGGGAGGTTACCTATGAACATTATCCTGCAGCGCTTGTGGTTGCCCGTTCGGGATACCTGGACGCTCAAGGGACAGCCTCATGTCCGATTCAATTTTCATTTTTCGGGGATCCTCTAGATGGGTCAGTTGGTTTGGATGTTACAGGAATGTGGGGTGGTCTTGCTCTTTGTGGTGCTGCTCAAACCAACACATTACACTTGGACTTGTCTTTCTTTGGAGCACCATTTTTCACGACGGGAATTGGAACGGGTGAGGATCGGATTGAAGGCATCGTCGATTTAAGCGGACAAGATCGAGAGGTATATGGCGGCAATGAAGACCCGACGGGTTCGTCAGGAACGTTGAGATATTTATCCATTCGTCATGGCAGCACCAACTTGGGTTGGACGCAATTTGGGAATGGCAACGAAACAGACCTGCTTCAACTCGGAGCTTGCGGTACTGGCACAGTGGTGGAAAACATTGAACTGGTGTCGTCCGCAGACGACGGCCTGCACATTTTGGGCGGTCTGGTCGAGGTTCGCCGCGTCGTCTCAGCATTTCACGCGGAGGACGCATTTGAAAGTGATCAGGGATGGCAAGGTGCTGCCCAGTTTTTACTTGGCATTCAGGACACGGTTCTTGCTCATGCGACCAATCCCCCAGGACCTTCCTTCGTGTATGACGCCGAGGGTGACGATGTGCAGGACAACAACATGGATCCCTCAAGTGAGCCATTCTGTTTGCCAGCGATGGCCAATTTGACTTTGATTACCAATGGAGCAGGGCAAGCGGCGAGTTACCACAGCTTGCCAGGAGGAGATTGGTTGAATTCCGTGGTTCACGGCGTCTCGGATGCCGGGGTTGAAGTTCAACACTATTTGACATGCGACGGATTCAATGCCATGTTGCCCAATCAATACGGGTTCTTAACCTTGCGGAATTGGCGGGTATGGGGCGATGAGGAAAATCAAGAGAACGTCTTGCGCGGTCGTTACATGGGCAACTACGGTGCGCAGGGTGCATTGGAAGGTTGGCTAACTGACAGCACCAACATCATTGAATCCGTGCTTGTAGACGGTGAGTTCACCCTCGAAGACGGCCTTGTACTGGATGGTCTGGATCCACGAGTTCAAGCTGGGGAATCAGTCAGCGACTTCTACTTGCCTTCTGATGAGCGTCTAGATGCTGTTTCATTTCACGGTGCATTGGCTCCAAATGAGTCTCCATGGTTGACGCCATGGTCTTATCTCGCTCACATCGGTGTCATTCAATCTGACGAAATCGATGTTGACGGTGACGGATGTACTTACGTTTTGGCTTGTAATTACGACTCTGAAGCGACAGCTGATGACGGGTCTTGTGACTTCACGACGTGTGGTGGATGCATTTACGAGTGGGCCTGCAATTATGACGCAACGTCTCTCATCGACGATGGCAGTTGTGAGCTCGAATCATGCAGTGGATGCACCTTCGTGCTCGCTTGCAACTATGATGCTGATGCGGTGCACGATGATGGCTCATGCACGTTTGAGGAATGCTCAGGTTGCACCGTGATCAATGCTTCGAATTATGACCCAATGGCATTGATTGACGATGGAAGTTGTGAATTGGGGCTTGCCCAATCTTGTGATGGTGACCTCAATGGGGACGGCGTGGTCAGTACTTTAGACCTTTTGGACTTCCTTTCGGTGTATGGCAACACTTGTGTCGATTGAACAAGTCATTGCATCGCACAACCGCACAGCAGGGATTTAGCCGATGATGTTTCGGACGTCTTTGAAAAATGTCCGAAGTGCCACCTTGGGTTCCACACCCTCTTTTTGGGCTTCTTCCAACACGCGCTTGGCGCCAAGAATGTTTGTGAGGCGATCACCCAATTCTGCTACGTCGTTGGCATCGTCATCCATGGAGGTGTAGATTTCTTGCTCTAAACGGTCAAGCGATGCCATGTCGTGATTGGCGATGAGCTTCCGAATTTCTGAAGCATTCATGATGCGCAGGCTTCAGCGAGTTCAGAGACCTTGTCCTTTTTGGCAGTGGCAAACTCCTCAAGAAGTTTGCCATCTTTAAATCCAGCGAAATAGGGGAGATCGTTGATTTTGAATGCCTTCTTGACGTCGAGATGTTCCTCTACGTCTACGTCGATGAACTTGACTTCTGACATCGCTTCAGCCTCTTTGAGGGACCTCACGTGAGGGGCAAGCAATTTACATACTCCACACCACGAAGCGTGGAATCGTATAAAGAGGCGAGGTTGACTTTTGATTTGATCAATGAGTTCAGGCAGTGTCATGATTCTAAAGATTGAAGTGCAAACATGCAAACAAGTGCGCAACGGAGTGGTTCGATTGCACACTTTTCTATGGGCGTTCAGGCACAAAAGGCAGATTACATTTGCATCATGAACACGAGGGCGCAACAACTGGAGGCATTTGGCAGGCTGCTGGACATCATGGATGATCTTCGACAAAATTGCCCGTGGGATCGCAAACAGACCTTCGAGTCGTTGCGACACCTGACCATCGAAGAAACGTACGAGCTTGCCGATGCCATTCTAGACAAGGATGTTGAAGAGATTCGAAAAGAGACTGGAGATTTGCTGCTGCACATGGTTTTTTATGCCAAGATTGGCTCTGAATTGCCGGAAAAAGAGGGACGATTTGACATCGCAGACGCCTTGAACGGGATATGTGACAAACTGGTTGACCGGCACCCACACATTTACGGAGATGTGGATGCCGCGGACGAGGACACGGTCAAGGCAAATTGGGAAAAGCTCAAGTTGAAGGAGGGGAAAAGTTCAGTGCTGCAGGGCGTACCGAAGTCCTTACCCAGTCTTGTCAAGGCGTATCGAGTTCAAGACAAAGTACGGGGTGTAGGGTTTGATTGGGACAACGCAGCGCAGGTGTGGGCCAAGGTCAAGGAAGAATTGGACGAATTGCGGGAGGAACTGGACGCCTCGAAGCAAAACCAAGAGCGCATTACGGATGAATTCGGGGACGTCTTATTCGCTCTGATCAATTACGCGCGTTTTGTAGACGTCAATCCGGACGAAGCCCTCGAAAGAACCACCCGCCGTTTTATCGCGCGATTTCAGCACCTTGAGAAATCTGTCAGGGAGGACGGCAAAGATTTGACGGAGATGCCTCTTGCTGAGATGGATGTGTATTGGGAAAAAGCCAAGGCCGCCTTAAACGACTGATTAAACTTGAATTCATGCTCAATTGATGGGCACGACTTAACTTTCAACTCTTGAAAAATTTGGCATGCTCTCCCGGGCATGTCTCACACTTTAGTTCGAAAAAATGAAAATTTGGATTGCTGCGGCCTTGGGCTGCATAATTGGTTTTGGAGCATGGGCGCAACAGGAAACCCCACAACGTATCAACACCAATGTGTTTCGTCAGCTGGGTCAAGACTTGCCGACCCCCAATGTATACCGCACAGCCTCAGGTGCACCCGGTCACGCTTATTGGCAACAAAAGGCCGACTACAACATGAAAATTCGCCTTGACGACGAAACCCAGCGCATTGACGGATCCGAAACCATTACTTATACCAACAACAGTCCAGACGAGCTGAGGTACGTGTGGCTTCAGCTTGACCAAAACGTGCGCGCATTGGACAGCGACCGCTACAAAATCCGAGAATCATCATTGGATGGACGCACCTACTTCAGTGATTTGGCAGGTTTGGAGCCTGAATTTGACGGGGGGTTCAAAATTCAAAAAGTGGTAGATGCCTCGGGTAAAGCGCTCGAATACACCATCAACAACACCATGATGCGCATTGATTTGCCACGTCCATTGAAACCAGGCACCCAGTTTGAGTTCAGCATCGATTGGTGGTACAACATCAATGATCGCATGGAAATCGGAGGGCGAAGTGGATATGAGTACTTCGAGGAAGAAGACAATTATTTGTACACCATTGCACAGTTTTATCCGAGAATGGTGGTTTACAGTGACAACGAGGGCTGGCAGAACAAGCAGTTCCTGGGCAGCGGCGAATTCACGCTCAACTTCGGAGATTATCACGTTGAATTGACCGTTCCCTCTGACCACGTTGTGGCTTCAACAGGAACTTTGAGCAATCCAAAGTCCGTGTTGACCGCGGCTCAGCGTCGTCGCTTTGAATTGGCCAAGAAAGAGTTTGACCAACCCATTGTCATCGTGACGGAGGAGGAGGCCAGAGAAAATGAATCAGTCAAGGCCTCTGGGGAAAAGACATGGATTTTTGATGCCAAAAATGTGCGCGATTTTGGTTGGGCATCAAGCAGAAAGTTCATTTGGGATGCCATGGCTGTAAAAGTGGGCAAGAAGACGCCCTTGGCCATGAGCTATTATCCCAAAGAGGGCAATCCCTTGTGGGAGAAATACAGCACCAAAGCGGTGGCCCAAACACTCAAAACCTACAGCAAGCATACCATTGACTACCCCTATCCAGTGGCCATCTCGGTCAACGCCAAAAGCATTGGCATGGAATACCCCATGATTTGTTTCAATTATGGCCGGTGCGAGAAAGACGGGACGTACAGTGAGCGGACGAAATATGGAATGATTGGCGTCATCATCCATGAGGTTGGTCACAACTTTTTTCCCATGATCATCAATTCGGATGAACGTCAGTGGACTTGGATGGATGAAGGATTGAACACTTTCGTTCAATTTTTGACTGAGAAGGAATTTGATAGGGACTATCCTTCACGCCGAGGAAGTGCACGTAACATCAGGGATTATATGGGTGGAGACAAAACCCGTATCAGCCCAATCATGACCAACTCTGAGTCGATTTATCAATTTGGGAACAACGCTTATGGAAAGCCAGCAACAGCACTCAACATTCTTCGAGAGACTGTCATGGGACGTGATTTGTTTGATCACGCCTTTCGCGAGTACAGCCGGCGCTGGGCGTTTAAGCACCCTTCTCCAGCCGACTTCTTCCGAACCATGGAAGACGCTTCTGGCGTGGATTTGGATTGGTTTTGGCGTGGTTGGTTCTACACAACAGATCACTGCGACATTGCAATGGAAGACATTACTTGGTTGCAAATGGAATCAGGAGATCCTGACGTGGAGGCCGCATTGCGTCAAGAGGCAGACGAGAGAAATCCTGAGGACATCACTCAAATGCGAAATGCCGCCGGAGGAATTCCCCAATCGTACCTGGAGGCGGATCCGACACTGAACGATTTCTACACCACTACGGGCAAATACGAGGTGCTTGACTTGGATCGACAAGAGGCGTCAGAAGCCCGAGCTAAATTGAGCGACGAGCAGAGAGAAATGTTGTCGAGTGGCAAGCAATTTTATGAGATAACCTTCCGCAACGTTGGTGGTTTGGTGATGCCTTTGATTCTGGAATTCGAGTTTGAAGATGGAGCTCGCGAGATTCGTCGCATCCCTGCTGAAATTTGGAAAATGAGTGAACCCACTGTGACGAAAGTATTTGTCACGGACCGTCCTGCCGCACGCATTACGTTGGACCCGTATTTGGAGACGGCTGATGTGGACATGAGCAACAATGTTTGGCCTCCACGACCTGAACCCACCCGGTTTGAAGTTTTCAAAGGCAGTGGCTACGGTCGTTACGGATCGGGAGGAGAAAATCAGATGCAGCGTGCCCGACGCAA
>CESW01149540.1_pt1 | contig 10101 bp, 7 predicted proteins | sample 531171 | NCBI WGS metagenome assembly CESW01 (sample SAMEA2621859, study PRJEB7988) | marine metagenome | biome: marine biome (ENVO:00000447); feature: surface water layer (ENVO:00002042); material: "saline water (ENVO:00002010), including plankton (ENVO:xxxxxxxx)" | depth 5 m
ATTATAAGCTCAAAGATAATACAACGGTATACACCGAAGCCTTTAATGAAGCTTGGTATAATCCTATGACTACCCAAGCATTCAGTACTTCCCTTGAGGGACAGAAAGCTTTTTCATTATTGCAGTCTGGACCCAATCCTTCACAAATACCTCCTCTAGAGAATTCTGGGTCAAATGCGCGCATGGAGGGAGTGTTTGAGGCAAGCTGGGGGATAGAAGGGGGTTCAAAGTCAACGGCAGAGCGAGCTCCAGGTTGGATTACTATAGCCGACGATGAACGAGGTATCACGGTAGCGTTTGATCAGTTTTTCGAGGAATATCCAAAAGAATTAATGGTCGACGCCGCCGCAAAAACCTTACAGGCCTATGCTTGGACGCCCAACGTAGAACCTCTGAGTTTTGCCAAACAAAACAATAATATCGACAGCGGGATGATAGCTAATTTTGCACAAGGCTTGGCTAAAACCACTGATATGATTTTTTTCTTCCATGGTACTGATAAAGCAAGCTCAGGCTCAGCTCAACCCAAAGTGGATGCGGCTAATCAGGTGAAAACTCTCATGAGGCCTCCCGTGGCTCATGCTAGCCCTGAATGGTATTCAAAATCAGAGGCTTTTGGAAAAATCGCTGCTGCCTCAGATGCCTTTGCTGATTATGAGCGTCATTTGTACCATAAATTTGATTGGATGCGATACAATCAGCAATGGGAGCCATGGTATGGAATGCTTAACTACGGTGACTTTCTCACTTATTATTATCGCAATGAATGGCAAATGTGGACCAATAACGAGCCAGCCAATGATTACATGTGGTGGCTGCAATTTATTCGCACTGGAAATCCAGATTATTACAGAGTGGCTAAAGCTAGTTCCAAACATACCATGGATGTTGACAATGTACACTGGCCTAAAGATCCAGAGTATGTTGGAGATACCAACGAATCAGTTCATGCTTTTCAATGGGCTGCTCAACCGAAAGGGTCACCTTATATTGGAATGGGGCGGCGTCATGCAGATCAACACTATACTTCATTACTGAGTGCTCATGTATGGGTGGCTGGATGGGTCTCATCCTATTACTTGGATGGGAATCACAGAGGTTTAGAAGTGGCCAAAGAAACTGCTAATTATTATGTAAAACGGGTGTTCGGTGAGCATGGGCTTACAGGTCGTAGGCTATATTTGTCGGTATGGAACCTAGCTGAAATTGTGGATGCCACAAAAAATCCAGATTATACTGCCGAATTAATGGATCGAGTAGAGCAGATGGTACAATTTCAATATGACGCTGATCAAGGGCATTCCATTGTCATGAATCGCTTCGGTTACACCCAAGTATATGTTAGTAATGGCATGAGAAAGGTCATCCAAATGACAGACGAGCCTCGATACCGACAATCAATCATCGATCATGCCATTCGTGTACGAGATGTTCCACCGTTAAATCACGATATGGAATCCTATTTGTCTTCAATTAGTAGCCTAGTACTAGGTTATGAGTATTCTAGGGAACAGAGTCTATTAAAGGAAGCTGTAGAGCGAGCTCAAGTTCTAAAGAATGATCCATTAGAAAAAAACCTGTGGAAATATGCAAATCAAGCAAGTCTATCAGAAGCTTTAGAAGAGGCCAGCCAATTGCCAAAACGGGTAGGTGGATTTCGCCCAGCAATTTGGCAAATGAGCAATGGATTACGCATTTTTGGTTGGACGAGTATTTATAATATTCCTTACTTAGAATATTGGTTAGATGACTAATAACATCAATTTTGGACGTTTTGGTATGATCATGGGGCCTCTACTGCTTACTATCATGCTTTTTTTGTCACCTCCCGAAGGACTTAGCAAGCAGGGCTGGTACGCTGCTGCTGTCACAGTGTTTATGGGCATTTGGTGGATTACCGAAGCTGTACCTATATCGGTTACCGCTTTAGTTCCAATTGTTTTATTTCCCTTACTTGGAGTGCAAGCTATAGCTGCTACCACGGCGCCTTATGCCAATCCGTTAATATTTCTTTTTTTGGGAGGCTTCATTATAGCCATCGCTATGGAAAAATGTGATTTACATCGTAGAGTAGCCCTGGTAATCGTGTCAAGGGTTGGTGTTGCACCTAAGTCCATTATTTTAGGTTTTATTGTCGCAGCGGCTTTCCTTAGTATGTGGGTAAGTAACACTGCTACGGCAATAATGATGTTGCCTATAGCTCTTTCCATACTTGCGCTAATTAATCGCGGAATGGAGAATGCTGAAGATTCAGTTTCGAATTCAACTAAAGAAAAAACAAATTTTGAGCTCGCCCTTATACTCAGTATCGCTTATGCATGTAACATTGGAGGGATGGGGACACTTATTGGTACTCCACCTAATGCTCTACTTGCAGCTTTTATGTTGGAAAACTATGGAATTGAAATTGGATTTATGGAGTGGATGAAAGTGGGGGTTCCTCTCTTGGTTTTATCTGTTCCATTACTCTATATTGTACTTACTTGGTTGATTTACCCTATTCGGATTACTAAAATACCTGGGGGTAAAAAGCTAATTGCAAAAGAGCTAGATCACCTTGGTGTGATGACTAATCAAGAAAAAAAAGTGGGTACCCTGTTCATTTTAGCGGCTCTGCTTTGGATGTTCAGACCAGCTTTGGCTCCCTATTTACCTGGTTTATCGGATGCAGGAATCGCTATAGCTATTGGGGTTGCACTGTTTTTAGTTCCTGCAGGTAAACAACGCAAGGCAGCCGAAGAAAACAGGGATGAAATGGATTCAGATGGTTCTAGTAGTACTAATGACAATGATGTCTCGTCCGGAGAAGACGAACTAGGTGGAAATTATGTGGGTATTTTGGAATGGAAAGATGCACAGCGCTTGCCATGGGGAATCTTATTATTATTTGGAGGGGGATTGAGTATGGCTTCTGCTATTAGCTCAACTGGTCTAGCTGCTTGGATAGGGAATGGAATTGGTGGTTTGCAAAATTGGCCTATAGTTTTGTTGATTGTTATTGTGATTACTCTTATGGTATTTTTAACTGAAATGACCAGTAACACCGCGTCAACGGCTACATTTTTGCCCATTCTAGCGTCTATCGCGATTGGATTAGGTGAGAATCCCTTACTTTTTGCAATTCCAACCGTATTTGCAGCTAGTTGTGCTTTTATGCTTCCAGTAGCGACTCCACCTAATGCAATTGTTTATGGAAGTGGACTTATTACCATTCCAGAAATGAGTAAAGCAGGACTTCTACTCAATCTACTTTTTATCGCACTGCTATCTTTTGGTGCACTCTCATTTTTCGGTCTTGTTTTTGGAATAGAAATAGGAGTGCTACCCGAGTGGGTTAACTCTTAGATGGCCCAGCTTTTAGGAAGCGATAACTCTCAGGTCCTTGTTCAAAGAGTAGATCAATCAGGCTACAGTGCTCTATGAATTCACCATGATGTTGTGGATAATTGAAACCAGGTAAATAGCTTGTCAGGGCATTAGGAATAGGGGTCATGTAGGTATTTGAATTGCACTGTTGTATGTATGTATATCCCGAATGTTCAAGAGCTATATCAGTTTCACTCGGTTTTAGGTTAATAGATTGCTTATTGCGAATAAGAACCTCAGCGTTTTCATTAATGTCATAAGGCTTGGAGATGATCTTAACTTTTTCTAATAAATAATTTAGAGAAGTGAATTCGAGTAGTCCATGGAAAACATACTCGTTAAATTCCCATAATCGTTCATGTTTTGAAGCCTCTGTGATTAAGGCTTCAAACTCTTTCCAGTAATAATTGAAATAACGTGCTTTTGTATAACTGTGTTGGACTCCATTTAGAAAAGGATTCTTCCAATTCTGCTTGGTATCGATTCGAACCTTGGATATTAATTTTTTTTTATCGTCTGTACGAATAGGGATACCAATCCATTGGCGCTGCTCTCTATTTCGTATTGCAGCACGATGACTGCGACCTTTTCGCGACCAAGGCTGACCTCCTAGTATCAAAACTTGATCTACCCGAAAGAATGCGGCTAGGTCATGTACATTTGGGGCGAAGCTGCTTTGGATGAGTAGTTTCGCGTACATAGTGTAATTATTTGGTGGATTTGGGTTTACTTCAACTCAGAAATAAAAATAATGGTAATATAATTTACACAAAATAGGATTTTGCTTGTTGGCTCAAAAAAAGGAATGAGGTATAAGCAAAACGGACTTGGTTTATGCCTTTATCAAAGTAGATTATTCGTATCTTAAGATAACTGTTAAATTTAAGAAATTATGAGTGTAAGAGTTCGTTTTGCCCCTTCACCAACGGGGTTTTTACATATTGGTGGATTACGTACAGCCCTGTATAATTATCTATTTGCGCGCCATCATCGAGGAATCTTTGTGCTTCGAATAGAGGATACAGATCAGTCTAGATATGTTTCTCATGCGGAGCAGGATATCATTGAATCATTAGAGTGGGCAGGCATTCAGATTGATGAAGGACCTCATAAACAGGGCTCTTTTGGTCCATACCGCCAAAGTGAAAGAAGAGAACACTATCATAAGTTTGCGCAACAATTAATTGAGCAGGGTCATGCATACTACGCCTTTGATACCACAGGAGAAATTGAAGAAATGCGGGAGCGATTGAAAAAATCGGGAAATCCCTCTCCAAAGTATGATTCAATTACTCGACAAAGTATGAAAAATAGCCTAACTCTGTCGCAGGATCAGGTTCAGGAAAAATTGCAAAAAGGTGATGAATATGTGATACGTTTAAAAGTCCCCCGTCGGAAAATCATTAAATTTAAAGATGAAATTAGAGGGATTATCTCATTTGATACTGCCGGTTTAGACGACCAAGTTTTGCTTAAATCCGATGGTATGCCCACATATCACTTAGCCAATGTGGTTGATGATCATATGATGGAAATTACGCATGTAATACGTGGGGAAGAATGGCTGAGTTCGGCGCCTAAGCATATGTTATTATATAAAGCCTTAGGATGGGAAGCACCTACAATGGCACATCTGCCATTGATTATGTCACCAAGTGGTGGAAAATTGTCTAAGCGTAAAGCTGAGACAGAATGTATACCTTTGAATACCAAAGAATATCGATTTGGGTATTATGAGCCCGAAGCACTAATAAATTTCTTAGCATTTTTAGGATGGAATCCTGGCGATGACAGCGAAGTACATAATATGAGCTCTCTTTGTGAGAAATTTACTTTGGACCGCGTTAGTAAAGGTGGAGCTGTCTTTAATTATAAAAAGCTTATGTGGTACAACGAGTATTATGTACATCATAGGACCATAGAGGACCTATTGCCCCAAATACAGCACATGTTTACAGCTAGTGGATTAAAAGCAAATGACGCTACTTATTTGAAGATGGTATTAGCGCTGCTTCATGAACGAGTCTCAAAAGTAGATCAGTTTGTACCTATGGGCCGTTTTTTCTACGAAGCTCCTACAGATTATAACGAGAAGGCCCTAAAAAAGTGGAGTGATCAGAGTGCAGCACTTGTTAAATCTTTTATTGGCCGCTTGGTTGAAATAGCTGAGCAAGAATTTACAGCAGTCATTATAAAGCTTGCCTTAGAAGCTACTGTGGATGCAGAATCGGTAGGTTTTGGGAAAGTTATGATGCCCGTTAGAATCGCTTTATCGGGTCAAAGTTTTGGGCCTGATTTATTTCCTGCCATGGAATTAATTGGGAAAACAGAGTGTCTTTTACGCATGCAAACCGCAGTAGGACGTTTAGGCTAATTTACATTTGTTTTAGCATCCTTCAGAGTTTGTATTTTTATGCCCATATAGGCATAAAAGATGGTCATAAAGGGACTAATTAGGTTAAAAAAGGCAAAGGGAATGTAGGCAAGGGTGGCTACTCCTAACACGTTTGCGTGATATGCTCCACATGTATTCCAAGGGATTAGAGCGGAAGTGACGGTACCTGAATCTTCAAGTGTTCTACTTAGGTTTTCTGGCGCTAAGCCTTTCTCTTTATACGTGTCGGTATACATTCGACCAGGCACTACGATCGCTAGATACTGATCAGAAGCAGTGATGTTAAAAAAAACACAAGTACCTGCTGATGAGGCTACTAAGGATCCTGTTGAGTTAACAACGCTTATTATTGATTCTGCTATTCGCCTAAGCATTCCTGTGCCTTCCATTACTCCTCCAAAAATCATGGCAGAAACGATGAGCCACACCGTACCTAGCATGCCGTACATTCCTCCTGAATTTAGTAAATCGTCTACAATTTTTTGACCTGTAATAATTTGTATATCGCCATAAAATGCTTTCATGATACCTACATAGTAGGCCTCTGAGGACAGTCTATCGTACTCTGATACGCTTAAAACAGTTTCTGGCTGAAAGATTGCGGCAAAAATTCCTCCTAATATTGCCCCAAACATAATCGCTGGTATCGCAGGAATTTTGCGAATAATCATAATAATGACGATAACCGGAACAATAAATAGTACTGGAGAGATGTAAAAACTTCCTTTAATAGCATCTAAGATTTCTTGTGTGCTTGTAGTACTCCCACTAGAATCCTGCATCAGTCCAATAATTAAAAAGATGATAAGCGTAATGGTGATAGAGGGTACCGTAGTATAAGCCATATATCGGATGTGAGTAAAAAGATCGGTACCTACCATAGCCGGGGCTAAGTTAGTGGTATCTGAGAGAGGAGACATTTTATCACCAAAATATGCTCCAGATATAATAGCGCCTGCAACCATACCTGGTTTTAATCCTAAAGCAGTGCCAATCCCGATTAAGGCAATTCCAACGGTAGCCGCCGTTGTCCACGAAGAACCAGTTGCAATAGAAACTATGGCACATACAATAGTGGCAGCGACCAAAAAAATGGTGGGGTTTAATACTTGTAATCCATAGTAAATCATGGCAGGTACTACACCACTTAATAACCAAGTTCCCGCTAAAGATCCGATCAGCAGAAGTATAATAATGGACGATAAGGCCGAAGAAATACTTTTGACGATACTACTGCGTATTTTTTTCCATTTATATCCCAAACGGATAGCGATAATAGATGCCACTCCGGCAGAGAGCATTAAAATGATTTGATTGGAGCCATCCAGTGCGTCATCACCAAATATACGAACGTTAATGAATAAGGCGATTATCAGAAACAGGATAGGTAATAAAGACTCTAATATACTTGGTTTAAGTGGTTTAATGGTCACTTGGGTATCTTGCATAAAAAAGGGATGTAGAATTAATTACATGCTATAAATATTGAAGATAATGAAACGAGTGTAGTTATTTCAATGCATAAGGAAATACTCTATATTAGTAAGTATATAAATCAAAAGTTCGGATGCGAGTAATACTTTCAGTTATTCTATTTAGCCTTTTGTTATGTCCATCATTTGCTCAGGCACAGTTACTATACAATCAAAGTGACAACGTTGGTGATAATTCAATCACGGCTCATGACCAAATTCAATCTACTATTGATTCTGGTTTTAAGTGGGTGATTCTGGAAGAAGCTCAACGTAAGGCCGCTGAATCCCAAAAAAAGTTACTAATTTTTGGGTATGCTGAATGGTGTACATACTGTCTTAAAATGCGCAAAGAAAGTCTATCTGACTCAACTGTTAGAGATGTTATCAACCGATATTTTATACCCGTACAGTTGGATGGTGAATCAGGAGATTCAGTAGTATTCAATGGTACGCGGTACACGAAAAATCAATTTGCTCGCGGCCTTCAACTTCAATCCTTTCCTACCCATTATTTTGTGGATGCCGAAGGTGGGGTGATAGGGGCACAACCAGGATATATTGAAGCAGACATTTATGCACTCCTCCTACGCTATGTAGGTAGTAACGCCTTTGAGCGTATTACTTTTGATGAATATATAAATTTAGGGATGTAATGCGAATAAGCCAAGCTTTAGAAGATTACTTGAAAGTTATTTATGCATTGGAGGCAGATGGTGAGAAAGCAACTACAACGGCTATAGCTCAGGCTTTAGAAGTTTCAAATGCTTCAGTGACCAATATGTTAAAAAAGCTTGCTAGGATGAACCTAATCGTCCATAAATCATACAAGGGTGCAGAATTAAGTCCATCCGGAAAAAAAGTTGCTCTTGAAATTCTGCGTCATCACCGATTACTTGAGTTGTACTTGAAAGAGGTTATGGGCTATTCCTGGGATGAAGTTCATGATGAAGCAGAAAAACTAGAACACCATATTTCCGAACAGTTTGAGGATCGCATTGCAGAATTACTCAACCATCCTACATATGATCCTCATGGAGACCCTATTCCAACTAAAGATGGGACTATGCCAGAAAAAGCAAGCTTAGCACTCAATGATGCAGAACTCAATACATTGTATGTGGTAGGAAGAGTTCGTGATCAAAATCCAGAATTACTTCGTTACCTTGAACAGCAGGGTGTGTTACCAGGAGTTGAGCTTAGAATAATCGAAAAGGCCCCATTTAATGGTCCAATAAGCTTAGAGATTGGTAGAGAAATCATTTCTTTAGGCTTTGCAATTACCCAAAATATCTTTCTTATTCTACCCAGTCAGCAATAAACACATTAGTAGATCGGTCACCCCCATTGAAGCGGTTAGAAGCAAAAATAAGCTTAGTTCCGTCATAAGAAAACATGGGGAAAGAATCAAAGGTGTCATCAAAACTAAGTTGCTTTATACCGGTTCCGTCTACATTGATCATAAACAGATTGAAAGGGAAACCTCTGTTTGATTTGTGATTAGATGAGAAAACAATTCTTTTTCCAGATGGATGAAAGTAAGGAGCCCAGTTTGCATTGCCTAAGTCGGTGATTTGACGTAAATCTGTACCATCTACATCGACTATATAAAGTTCCATATTAGTTGGTTCTACTAGTCCCTGTTCGAGTAAAGAGGTATACTTTTCAATTTCTTTTTGGGTTTTGGGACGCGAAGATCGGAAAACTAATTTGCTTCCATCTGGTGAGAAAAATGCACCACCATCGTAGCCTAATTCCGAGGTTATTTGCCGAATATTTCCTCCATCCGTATCCATAATAAATAACTCTAAATCACCGGTTCTCATTGAGGTGAATACGATTGATTTACCATCAGAGGACAGGGTTGCTTCGGCGTCATATCCAGGTTCATTAGTCAAGGTGTCAATTATTTCACCCTTTAGATTTGCTTTAAAAATATCATAACTATCATAAATGGGCCAGACATAGGCACCGTTCGGTCCTCGCTCTGGAACGACAGGACAATTAACATCTGCTAAGTGTGTAGAACCGTATACAATTGAAGTATCGCCAGGTAAGAAAAAAGCGCAGGTAGTTCTACCAGTTCCACTAGAAATCATCTTTGGCATGAAGTTTTCTTCTTTTACAGAGGTGTCCATGTAGAAAATCTGGTCACATTCTACGCCCCACTCTGGATTATTGGATTGGAAAACAATTTTTTCATCACCAAAACCGAAGTATGCTTCCGCATTATCTGCTCCAAAAGTTAACTGACGTATATTTCGGATGTGTTCCTCATTTTCGTAACGAAGGCTATCTTGGAGCCGATCATAAAGGACCTCGGATGATTCTGGAGTTGAACAAGCATGAAGGCCAAAGCCTAAAGTAATCAAGGAAAGTGTAAATAAACGCATGAATAGTAAATTGTATGTGGGTAGTAATTGAACAAGAATTCTCTTTTGTCTATGAGACCACAGAAAATCTTTAAAAATAATAAATATAAGAAAAATACTACTGCAATTGCACAATAGTGGAACCCGCTCCACCCACATCTTCATTGGCGAGTTCAAAACGAGATACATCATTTCGTTCGTTTAAATAACCGTGAACCACCTCTTTTAGGATACCATCGCCTTTGCCATGAACTAACTCTATCGTACTCAAACCACGAAACAAGGCCTTATCAATATATTCCTGTAGTTCATTTAGCGCTTGGTCAGCGCGTTTACCACGAAGATCTAATCGAATTGGGAAAGGCGCACGCAGAGAGTCAATATTATGTAAAGTCTTTAGAGTTTTTGAAGAGCTTACTTTTTTAGTTTTGGGAGCTTGAACACGCACTAAGTTTTTATAGGTGGTTTTCAATCGCAATCCATTTGTCTGAACAAC
>CESW01073187.1_pt1 | contig 10095 bp, 8 predicted proteins | sample 531171 | NCBI WGS metagenome assembly CESW01 (sample SAMEA2621859, study PRJEB7988) | marine metagenome | biome: marine biome (ENVO:00000447); feature: surface water layer (ENVO:00002042); material: "saline water (ENVO:00002010), including plankton (ENVO:xxxxxxxx)" | depth 5 m
TTTTTGTGATAAAATTTTTCTTATTAAAAATGAATATTCTTTTAAAACATAAATTGTTTCCTCAGCATCTTTTCCGCCTAATGGAAGTACATATGCCTTAGCAACTTTTAAATCTGGACTCATTCGTACTTCCGTAACCGTAATAGTATTAGTTTCTAAATTTGGAACTTTAGCTTCATTTCTAATAAAAATCATACTTAAAGACTGCTTTATCATTTCGCCAACTCTAAGTTGTCTTTGTGAAATTTTTCTACCTACTCTGTCTGCCATTAAATTGACCTTTCTTCAGATTTTACACTAAAAGCTTCAATAGTGTCATTTTTTTTAAAATCTATGTAATCTTTTACAGTAATTCCACATTCTTGCCCACTAGCAACTTGTTTTACCTGATTTTTTTCTCTGAAAATTGATCCAATTTTACCTGTAAATATTATTGTACCGTCCCTTATTATTCTTACATCTGAACTACTTAAAATTTCACCATCCATAACTTTCGATCCAGCGACTTTTCCTGCTCCTGAAACTTTAAAAATTTCCAAAATTTGTGCTGTACCTATAATTATTTCGGTAATATCTGGAGCTAATAAACCTGACATTCTCTGCTTTATATAATCTAAAACTTCGTAAATAATGTTATAAGACGAAATCTTAATATTCTCATTCTCTGCAAGTTTTTTTGCCTCTTTACTTGGTTTTACGTTGAAAGCTATCAGCACTGCATTAGAGGCTTTGGCTAATGTAACATCAGTTTCAGTAATCATTCCAATATCAGCCAAAATAATTTTTGGTTTTACTTCTTCATGCTTAATTTGATTAATAGCATTTTTGATTGCTTCTGAGGATCCATGTACATCAGATTTAATTATCATATTAAGTTCTTTTGACGATTTATCTGTAAAAGCAGATTCCTGAGTAGCAAAAGTTAATGGATTTTTACCATCTTTTTTCTCTTGAGCTCTATTCTCACTTAGAGTTTTTGCCTCTTTTTCACTTTCTAAAACTATGAAGTCATCACCAGCTTTTGATGCACCATTAATTCCTAAAATTTCCACAGGTGTAGATGGAAGTGCCTCGCTAATATTTTTTCCTTTATCATTGATTATTGCACGAACTTTTCCCCATTTTAATCCACTTACGAAATAGTCACCCTTTTTTAATGTTCCAGTTGTAACAATTATTGTTGCTACAGGTCCTCTACCAACATCTATTTTAGACTCTAAAACGACCCCTGTAGCTTTTGAATCAAAATCAGTTTTTAAATCAAGTATTTCTGATTGAAGTACGATTGCCTCAATCAATTTATCAAGATTTAATTTGTTCTTTGCAGAAATTTCCACCATTAAGGTGTCACCAGATAAATCCTCTGCTATCAACTCATATTCTAAAAGCTGATTTTTAATTTTTTGAGGATCCGCCTCTGGTAAATCACATTTATTTATTGCAACTACAATAGGTACATTAGCAGCTTTTGCATGTTTAATTGACTCTATAGTTTGAGGTTTTACTCCATCATCAGCGGCTACAACGAGAACAACAACATCTGTTAGTTTTGATCCTCTGGCTCTCATTTCTGTAAATGCTGCGTGACCTGGGGTATCTATAAATGTTATTTTATTTGATTTATTTTCAATCTGATATGCACCAATGTGTTGAGTTATACCTCCGAATTCTCCTGAAACTACATTTGCACTTCTCAAAACATCTAAAACAGAAGTTTTTCCATGATCAACGTGTCCCATCACTGTTACAATTGGAGGCCTATTTTTTAAATTTTCAGTCCTAGAGGCTTTTATCTTTTGAATTATTTCCTCTGCTTTTTCTTCTCTGATTGGGTTATGACCAAATTCTTTTACTAAAAATTCAGCTGTGTCAGCCGCTAGAGTTTGATTAATTGTAACTGTAACTCCCATTCCAAATAGATACTTAATAACATTGCTAGATTGTTCAGCCATACGATTAGCCAATTCTCTTACCGTTATAGCCTCAGGTATGTTAATATCTCTTTTAATTGGTTTTAAGTTATCTTTAGTTTGATCTTTATTTTGATGTTTATTTTCTTTCTCCCTAGCCCGTTTTACTGACGCTAAGCTTCTTTCTCTTGCCTCAATCTCATCACTCAGAGCTCTAGATACCGTTAATTTTACTTCTCTTTTTTTTGATCCAATTTTTAGTTTCTTGTCTTTTTTAATTCCTTCATCTTTTAATCTTTTTGTAGCTCTTTGTTCAGCAAGTTTTCTTCTCTCGAAGTCATTTGTATTAGTCTGAATTTTTGGAGCGAATATTGGTTTATTCGATCTAAATGAAGCTCCTTTTTTAACAAATTTATTTTGTGTTTTTTTTATTATTAATGATCGACTTTCCTGAGATTTTGAAGATGTGAAACTCTTAATTGTTTTTTTTGGTTTGCCTGAAATAGTTAGTTTTATTTTTTTGTTTTCCATAACTCATCTCTCAATCTTTATAAACAATTTTTCTTGCTGACATAATTAATTCATCCGCCTCATCTTTTGACAAAGCAAAATCCTCAAGATAACCCTCAATTTTAATTTTTGTGCCTTTGACAATATCGTAACCTCCAGTCAACTCATCAGATGCTAAATCTGCAAAATCTTCCAATTTTAAAATATTTCGTTCACCTAATGTCACTAACATCCCTGGAGTTAGTCCCTTTAAATTAATCAATGATTCCTCAAGTCCAAGATCTTTAATTCTTTTTGATATATCCTCCTGATCTTTTTCATAAAATTCTTTTGCTCTTTCTATAAGAGCTTTAGCAGTATCTTCTTCAATACCCTCAATTTTCAAAAGGCTTTCAACTGAGCTATCTTTAATATCATCTATAGTGGAAAAACCTTCGGCAACAAGTAATTGACCTAAAGTTTCGTCTAATTCTAAATTTTTAACAAAGTTTTCTGTTTTTTCTTTAAATTCCAATTGTCTCCTTTCTGAGTCCTCTTTGTCAGTCATAATATTTATTTCATAATTAAGTAATTTAGTAGCTAATCTCACATTCTGACCACGTCTTCCAATAGCTTTACTTAAATTTTCTTCTGTCAGAATCACATCAAGCTTTTTTCTATCAACATCAACATTTACTCTTAACACGTCAGCAGGTGACAATGCATTTGAAACTAAAATTGCAGGGTCTTCTGACCAATTTACAATATCAATTTTCTCTCCTTGAAGTTCATTTACAACAGCTTGTACCCTTGATCCTCTCATACCAACACACGCTCCTACTGGATCTAGTGAGGCCTCTATAGCTTTGACACAAATTTTCGCTCTGCTACCGGGATCTCTAGAGGAAGATTTTATCTCAATGAGTCCATCATATATTTCCGGCACTTCCTGAATAAATAATTTTTCCATAAACTTTGGGTGTGCTCTCGATAAGAATATTTGCTGACCTCTTTGTTCTCTTCTAACATCAAAGCAATATGCTTTAATTCTATCACCTGCCTTAATAATTTCTCTGGGAATAAGTTCATTTTTTTGAATGATTGCCTCAGTTCTTCCCAGATCTACTATTACATTTCCAAATTCTAATCTCTTAACTATGCCACTTAAGATAGTGTCTTTTTTATCAACATAATCATTAAACTGTTTATCACGCTCTGCTTCTCTAACATTAGTATTTATAACTTGTTTCGCAATTTGTGCAGCAATTCTTCCAAAATCAAAAGATGGTAATGGTTGTAAAACCTCATCACCTACATTTTTTTCTTTATTGATGCTATTTAAATTTATAGCATCCTCAAGTTTGATTTCAGTGTTTGAATTTTCGGGTTTATCTGAAACTACAAGTTTTCTAAAAATTTCAATATCCCCACTTTCTCTATTGATTGAAACTTTAATCTCATTATCTTGACCGAATTTAGACTTAGCGGCTTTTGCTATGCCTGTTTCCATCGAACTTATTATTAGCTCTTTATCAATAGATTTTTCAAGCGCAACAGCTTCTGCAATTCTTAATAATTCAAGTTTATCAGCTCTTTTGTTTAACATTAAGTTTATTCCAAAAAAAAATGGGCGTATGCCCATTTTGTAAATCCATCAATGAGATTGCAATATAATAAAGTTTTTTTTTAATTCAACTCTTACTATTTGGAAAAAAGAGCAATTTTATCAGTTTTTTCCCATGAAAATGAGCCATCATCCTCGGGCATTCTGCCAAAATGACCATAGGCTGCTGTTTTTTCATAAATTGGTTTATTTAAATTCAACATTTCTCTGATTCCTCTTGGACTCAAATCAAAATTTTCATTAATTTTTTCTAATACAAATTTATTTTTATCTAAATCGTTATCAAACAGATCTAAATAAATAGATAATGGTTTTGATACTCCAATAGCATATGCTAGTTGGATTAGACATTTATCTGCAATTTTTGATCCCACAATATTTTTTGCAACATACCTGGCAGCATAAGCAGCTGATCTATCAACTTTAGTTGGATCTTTTCCTGAGAATGCTCCCCCTCCATGTGGCGCTGCTCCACCATATGTGTCAACTATTATTTTTCTTCCTGTAAGTCCACAATCTCCATCAGGCCCACCAATTACAAAGTTGCCGGTTGGATTCACATAAAATTCGTCTTCATTAAAACCTTCAAGAAAATTTTGTGGTATTGAATTTATCACATATGGTCTCAATAAATCTCTCACTTGGGTTTGATTTACATCAGCAGAATGTTGTGATGAAATTACTACTGATTTAATTTTTGAGGGTTTGCCGTTAACATATTCAAATGTTACTTGGCTTTTAGAGTCTGGTTCAATTTTTTTTAATTTACCAGTTTTTCTATCCTCAGCCATTAGTCTTAAAATTTTGTGAGAGTAATAAATTGGTGCAGGCATTAATGCATCAGTCTCATTACATGCATAACCAAACATAATACCTTGATCTCCAGCACCTTCATCTTTATTACCAGAGGAGTCTACTCCCATTGCAATATCAACAGATTGTGAATGCAAATGAGATTCAATTTTGGTGGCTTCCTTCCAAGTAAAGCCCTCTTGATCATAACCAATATCTTTTATGCAAGTTCTTACTTTTTGAATTAATTCACTTTTATTTATTTCAGGACCTCTCACTTCTCCTGCAAGCACAACTTTATTAGTAGTAGTTAGTGTTTCACAGGCAACTCGAGAAAATGGATCTTGGGAAATATAACTATCAACCACCATATCTGAAATTCTATCTGAAACCTTATCAGGATGACCTTCAGAAACTGACTCACTTGTAAAAAGAAAATTTTTTAAATTACTCATTTTTCATTTTCTTAAATGAAAAAATTAAAAAAATATACAACAAAATTATAATTCCAAAAATTTTATTTCCATATTTTGAAAATAATGTTTTATTAATTTCCTTTAACCCATTAAAATCTATGTATCCAGGTTCATTTAATGAAAGTTTTTGTTCGACAATACCTACGGGATTTATTATTGCTGTTATTCCATTATTTGCAGATCTTAAAACATATTTTCCGCTTTCAATTGACCTAAAGATACTGTGGATAAAATGTTGATTTGGACCAATAGATTGACCGAACCAGCCATCTTCGGAAATATTTATGATAATATCGAAATTATTACTTTTAAATATTTTTCCTGAATAAATTATCTCATAACAAATTAAAGGTAAAATTTTTAAAGTTAAATTGTTTTCTTTAATTTCAATAATATTTCTTTTATTGCCTTTAGAAAAAGACTGATAATTATTAGTTATGGTCTTAAGATTCATTTTTTTAAATATTTTTTCAAATGGAATGAATTCGCCGAATGGTACAAGATTAATTTTTTTATAAGAATCTATTAGATTTAAATTGTTATCATATACTGAAAGTGTATTAAAAATTTTGATATTTTGTTTATCATTTATCTTATTATTTATGCCAATTATTAAGATATGATTTTCGTCAAATTTATTTTTGAACAACCAATTGTAATCAACAAGATTTTCTTGAGAAATACCTGGCAAAATACCTTCTGGCCAAACAAAAATTGTTTTCATATCCTTTTGAGGCGAACTTATTTCTACTAATTCCTCGATTACCTTAACTGGATCTATATTCTGATAAAATCTGTCTATACTTATGTTTGATCCAATTATTCTGATATTATAATCATATCCTTTTTTTTTTGACTTATTAAATCTTTCTATATTTTTGGAACCATAAATATAAAAACTAACTAATGTTATAATTAACACAAGAAATACACCAATCCCTTTTTTATCATGTTTTAAAATTAAGATTGCAGGACTTGTAAAAAGAGAAATACAAATTAGATTAAAACCGTAAGTACCGATAAGAGATAAAATATTTAAAATTTCTATCTGATTTGAAAAACTAAAAACAATTAAATTCCAAGGAAAACCAGTAAGTATTGATCCTCTAAAAAATTCAATTATTCCAAAAATTACCGAAAAAATAAAAAAAGAGGATAAAATTTTTTTAGATGCTAAGATTGAGTAAATGTAAGCAAATAATCCATAAAACAAAGATATAAACCCTGGGACTAGTAAAATAGAAAAAGGTATTAAAAACTTGAAATTATCATCAAAAGTGAGTGAATTAGCAATCCAGTAAAGATTACTTGTAAAATAACCAAATCCAAATAACCAACCATAAAAAAAAAATATTTTTTTATTTTTACTTGTTTCTAATTTTCTTATTAAGAAAATAAATAACAAGCTAAAAGTAAAAAAATTCAAAAGGACATAATTAAACGGTGGTAGACTGAAAGAAGTAAATATTCCCAATACAACTAAAAATGATGACTCAATATAAAGTTTTTTATTCAAATTAATTTATTTTTGATTTTACCGAATTATAAATAAAAATTTCTTCTCTTAGCATTTTATTATGATCTTTATTCTTAATGTGATCAAAACCAAGTAAATGAAGAAAACCATGAATAAATATCTTTATTATTTTATCTTGAAATAATTTTGGACTTTTAAACTTTCTTTCATTAAAAAAATTATAACTAATTATGATATCTCCAAGATAAGTATTTTTTTTTATTTTAATCTTTTTTTTTGATGGGAAAGATAAAATATCAGTGGGCTTATCTTTTCTTCGAAATTGCTTATTTAATCTTTTTATATTTTTATTATTGGAGAGTAGTAAACTTAATGTTATCTGTTTATTAAAAAATTTGTATTTTTTTGGAAACGATTTACATACTTTTTCAAAAAAAAGATTTTTATTTTTAAGTCTTTTTGACCAAGCTATCTCTTCAGAAAAGACATTCACATTAATCATTATTGGAATATGCGCTAACTATTTTTGAAACAAGCGGATGTCTCACAACATCAGAGTGATCAAAGTCTACAACAGATATCTCTTTTAAATGTCCAAGCAGTTCTTTTGATTTAACTAGTCCTGACATACTTTTAGTTGGCAAATCGATTTGTGATGGATCTCCGTTAACAACAATTTTTGAATTTTCTCCAATACGAGTTAAAAACATCTTAATTTGAGTGTCTGTTGCATTTTGTGCTTCATCTAAAATTGCAAAGGAATTTTTAAGTGTTCTTCCTCTCATAAAAGCGAGTGGAGCAATTTCTATGTCACCTATTTCAATCATTCTTTGTATTTTTTCAAAATCAAAGAGATCATATAACGAGTCGTATAAAGGTCTTAAATAAGGATCAACTTTTTCTCTCATATCACCAGGTAAAAAACCTAGACGTTCTCCAGCCTCTACTGCAGGCCTTGATAATATTATTCTTTCAATTTTTTTTTCTAATAACATAGTTAAACCTACAGCTACTGCGAGAAATGTTTTCCCTGTCCCTGCTGGCCCTGCCGAAATTATGATATCACTTTGTCTCAAAGCTCTGACATAATTTTTTTGTTTTTCTGACCGAGGTATAATAGACTTTTTAGGGGTTTTGATAATATCTGTTACGTTATTGTTTTTTACTTTTTCGTTAATGATAAATTTATCTATTGATGAAAGTATATCTTTGTTCTCTATACTCCCATTATTAAGAAATTGATTTGCTAAAAATTGAATTGCGTTTTTAATTTTTTCATTTTTCTCTGGGTTAGATTTAATTAAAATTGAATTTCCTCTCGAATACAAACTACAATTTGAAATTTTTTCTAATTGTCGTAAGTTTTTATTAAACTCACCAACAACACCCATTAATAAATTATTATCATGAAATATTACACTTAGAGAGTTATTATCAGAATAAACAAATTTTAAAGCCTGATCGACATTTGTTTTGGTTATACTTTTCAATTTATGCAACCTTTTGACTTGAAAAATTTATAATTTCACCAAATAAAGTGTTTCTATTGCTTTCTATGACTTTTACCTGCACAATTTTTCCAATATCCTCTTTTTTACCATTAAAAATGACTGGAGTCATGTATTCAGATCTACCAAAAGTTTTATTTTTTTCTTTAGTTAAATTTTCAACTAAAACATCAATAATTCTATTTTCTAATGATTTATTGGTTCTAATTTGAATTTCTGATAATAAAAACTGTATTTTCTCAAGTCTTTTCTTAGAAGTTTTTTTTTCAATCATCTCTAAATTCCCTGCAATTGTACCTGGTCTTGGACTAAAAATAAAAGAGTAAGAATTAATAAAATTTATTTTTTTAATTAAATTTAATGTATCGTTAAAATCTTGATCATTTTCCTCTGGATAACCAATTATAAAATCGCTTGAAAACTCAATAGATGAATTGATTTTTTTTAGTTTATCAAATAATTTTAAATATTGATTAATATCATGTTTCCTGTTCATTAACTTAAGTATTTTATTAGATCCACTTTGCACTGGTAGATGAACTAGAGGCATCAACTTTTCCGAACTTTTATAAACTTCGATAAGATCTCTTGACATATCGTTCGGGTGAGAGGTTGTGTATCTGATTCTTTTTATTTCTGATAATTTCTCAATTTCTAAAATCAAATTTGATAATTTATATTCATTATGATTATAAGCATTTACATTTTGTCCCAATAAAATAATTTCCTTAGCACCACAATCAACTAAATGCTTTGCTTCATCGATGATTTGACTAAACGGTCTAGAATACTCCGGGCCTCTCGTATATGGAACTACACAAAAGTGACAAAACTTATCACATCCTTCTTGAATCGTTAAAAAAGATGAAACTTTATTCGAGTTATTTCTAATTTTACTTAAGTAATCAAATTTTGAAATTGCATCAAATTCTGTTTCTTCAATTTTTTTTTTCTTCTGAATATGTGTCAAAATTATATTATTTATTTTGTGATATGATTGGGGACCAATAACTAAATCAATAAAAGGTTCTCTGATAAGCATTTCTTGGTTTTCAGCCTGAGCAACACAGCCTGTGATAATGACTAAAGGTTTTTTCTTATTACGAAATATCTTTTTTACCCTTCCTACTTCGTGGTAAACTTTTTCTTTTGCCTTATCTCTTATATGGCAAGTATTTAATAAATAACAATCAGCGGACTCATATTCATTTGTTTTTTCAAAACCAATTTTCTGAATTGAGTCAAAAATTCTATTGCTGTCATATTCATTCATTTGGCACCCAAATGTTTTAATAAAGATTTTTTGAGTCATATTATTGGGATTTCTTTTTTATCCCATACAATTCAAGTTTATGATCTACCAAAGTATATCCATGTCTTTCTGCAACTTTTTTTTGCAGTTCCTCTATCTCCTCATCAACAAATTCTATAATCTCACCTGATTTAACATCAATTAAATGGTCATGATGACTTTCAATCATTGCTTCATACCTAGCTTTGCCACCCTTAAAATCATGTTTTGTTAATATTCCTGCCTCCTCAAAAAGTTTCACAGTCCTATAGACTGTTGCAATACTTATTTTTGGATCAATCTTTAAAACTCTATTATATAGTTCATCAACATCGGGATGATCTGACTCTCCGTATTCAGCTTTGGACTCTGAAATAACTCTTGCGATAACTCGTCTTTGATCAGTTAATTTTACTCCTTTAGATAAACATTTTTGTTCAATTGTGTCAGACATGTCTAATTTTAACTTATATAGTAAGGATTAATCAAATTTTTTTTAAGGTTAAATTTACTGCAAAGATGCGGTAT
>CESW01021153.1_pt1 | contig 10089 bp, 9 predicted proteins | sample 531171 | NCBI WGS metagenome assembly CESW01 (sample SAMEA2621859, study PRJEB7988) | marine metagenome | biome: marine biome (ENVO:00000447); feature: surface water layer (ENVO:00002042); material: "saline water (ENVO:00002010), including plankton (ENVO:xxxxxxxx)" | depth 5 m
GGTATTGTTAAATTTAAAATTACTTCAATGTCGTTGTCTTTTAATAATTCTTCTACTGAACAAGCTGTGATACCATATTTTTCCGCACATTTTTCTGCATTTTCATGATTTATATCTGCACATTTAACTATTTTAAAATTATTAAAGTAATCCTGGCCTCGAAAATAAGTCTCAGATATATGCCCACATCCAATAAGACCGACATTGAAGACCTTAGTCATAAGTAAAAATTTACTTATCTAGTCCACACATATTAATGTACTTAATCTCTAAAAAATCCTCTATACCGTATTTGGAGCCTTCCCTTCCAAGACCTGACTCTTTAACCCCTCCAAAAGGTGCTTCTGTTTTAGATGTTAAACCAGTATTTACACCCACCATCCCATATTCGAGAGCTTCTGCAACTCTCCAAATTCTTCCGATATCTCTGGAATAAAAGTATGATGCTAGGCCATAAGGAGAGTTATTAGCTAACTCAACTACCTCTTTTTCATCCTTAAATTTATAAATAGGTGCAACAGGACCAAATGTTTCCTCTCTAGTAATTTTGGCGTTAGTTGTTACTTCAGTAAGTATTGTAGGTTGATAAAAATTCATACCCAATGAGTGTCTTGATCCTCCAATTGCAATCTTTGCCCCGCACTCAACTGCATCTTGAACGTGTTCCTCTACTTTAAATAATGAATTTTCATCAATCATTGGACCTGAGGTATTTTCCTCATTCAAGCCATCGCCAACTTTTAATTTAGAAACGGCATTTTTGAATTTTTGACAAAATTCCTCATGTACCTTTTCCTGAACATAAATTCTATTTGCACAAACACAAGTTTGGCCAGTGTTTCTAAACTTACTTTGCATCGCACCCGAAACTGCATCATCAATATTGGCATCATCAAAAACAATAAATGGTGCGTGACCACCAAGTTCCATTGAAACTTTTTTTACTGTGCTTGAGCATTTTTCGAGAACTAATTTTCCTATTTCTGTAGATCCAGTAAAAGAGAGTTTGCGAACAATGGGGTTTGAGGATAATTCATCTCCAATTTCAGATGCTTTTCCAGTAATAATATTAAGTGTACCTTTTGGAAAACCTGCCTGTTCTGCTAGTGATCCAAGAGCCAAGGCGGAGTAAGGAGTTTGACTAGCAGGTTTTATAACTACTGTACAACCAACTGCTAAAGCAGGAGCACATTTTCTGGTAATCATAGAACTAGGGAAATTCCATGGAGTTATTGCTCCAACAACTCCAACAGGTTGTTTTAGTACAAGTATCCTTCTGTCAACTAAAGGGTCTGGTATAGTGTCACCATAAATTCTTTTTGCTTCCTCAGAAAACCACTCTACAAACGATGCTCCATACCCAATTTCACCTCTTGCCTCATTAATTGGTTTTCCTTGTTCAATTGTCATAATTTGGGCCAATTCCTCTTTATTTTCCAGTATTAATTCATACCATTTTCTTAAAATATCAGCTCTTTGGCGTGCTGATTTTGACCTCCACAGTGGTAAAGCTTCATTTGCATAATTTATTGCTTGTTTAGTTTCTTCAGTGCCACATTTTGGAACAGTGCCAATTTCTTTTAGGTTTGCCGGATTATTAACTGATATGTTTTCGCCAGTTTTAGAGTTAATCCAATTTCCATTTACAAAACATTTGTCTCTAAATAATTTAAGTTCTTTAATATTCATCAGGTCTCATCATACACACTTTTAATATCATCGACTATTATATTTTTTGTTTTATTTAGTTTTAAATCTGAAGCCTTATATCTTTTGATCTAGCATACATGGCTACTAGAGGGATAATCATTAAACCAAAAATAGCTTGTTGACCCTCATAGTTAAAGCCTAAACCAACAAGCAATGAAGTTAGAACTGTTAATATGCATACTCCAATAAAACTAGATCCATAACCGCCCGTGCCTCCTAATAATGATGTTCCTCCAATTACAACTGCAGCAACTGTTAGAAATAAATATTGATCTCCTACTCCAACAAATCCTCCTCCACTAAAACCAAGAAGAAACATTCCAGTAACAGAAGCTGTTAAACCACTGATTATATATGCAAAGACCCAGATTTTAAATTGTGAAACTCTTATGAGTTTAGCAGCTTGTGGGTTTCCACCAATTGCATAGAATTCCCTTCCAATTATTGTCTTTTTCATAAATAATATAATTATTGCTGAAACAATTAACCATACTAAAACCATGGGAGGCACAGCAATGCCAAAAGTCTTACCAGCAAGACTAGAAAAATTTGATAACCACGGCGGTACTTTTCCAAATACGTTACCTCCATATATTGAACCAATACTTGTTATAATTTGTGTTAAGCCAACCAGAGTAAAGCCAATACCAAGAGTCATTATTAAAGATTGACCCTGGATCCTAAAACTTAGCAATCCGTTAATAAGACCAATCAAACCCCCCAGGCTCATTACAATTATACAAGATATTAAGGGATTTAAGTCAGTGTTGAAAAGACTTGCTAGAAATATATTTGCAGAACCAATTACAAAAGGAATAGAGAGATCAAGACCTCCTAATAGCGCAACCAAAGTTTGACCAATTACAGCAAATCCTAAAAAAGATGCTAGCACTAACATAGATCTCAAATTCATGTAGGATCCGAAACCGTCTATTAGAATTGTTCCAGTAATAAAAATTAAAAAAAGTATCAACAAACCTATAAAGATGCTTTTTACTGCTTTTATATTTTCAATTATACTCATCATTCTTTTGATCTTATTGATGTTGTAAAAATATTGATAAGTAATGAAATTACTAAAATTAATCCGTAAAACATTTGAGTAATAAATCCTGAAATAAGACCAAAATTAAATGTAGATAATACGTAGAAGATTAAATACATGTTTAAAGCTCCAATAATTGAGCCAAGACCACCACCTCTTCCTCCAGCGAGACTTGTACCACCCAAAACTAATGCTGTTACAGCTTGAAGAGTGTATCTATTTCCTTGAACAGGATCTCCCGATCCAATCATAGCAGTAAATGCAATTGCACCTAGTCCAACAAATATTCCTGCTAATACATGCGCCCCGACCCTAGCCAAGTTTACTCTGACACCGCTGACAAAAGCTGCCCTTTCGTCTGACCCAGTAAGAATTATCTGTTTATAAAAAGTAGTTTTAGAGATGAGAAACCACAACAATATTGATATTAACAATAAATATGCAATTGGCGAATTAACAGACGTACCATATCCCCAATCTGACATCCACATAGGTGCAACTCCACTTGCTCTCGGCATAACAACTAAATTTAGACCTGAAAGAATAAGATAACTACTAAGTGAAACTATAATAGGTGAGACTCTAACAAAAATTACAATAAGTGATTGAATAATCTGATATGCCACACCAATCAATATACAGTAAGTAAAAATTAAGATTGGTGAGTCTATTCCATAACCGAATAAAAACTGGACGAGAGTAACGTTTATAAATCCCATCAAAGGTCCAACGGCTAAATCTACCCCCCCTCTTCCAACTAAAGCAATTGGTGTTATTGAAAGTGTTAATAAAATTAATGGGGTTGTTACTATTAATGCACTTGCTAATCCACCTGAAGTAAAAAGTCTTGGAGAAAAAATTGCGGAGTAAATCACAAGTGTTGTAAGAAGAATTACAGGAACTAATAAGTCTCTAAACAAAGAGTTATCTATTTTGTTATTTAAAAGTAATGCTAATTTCATTTTATTGACCAAATATAGATGACATAATTTTATCTTCGTTTATATCTGATCCAGTAAGTTTAGTGTGTAAATTAAAGCTATAAAACACATATACCTCATTTACAAAATCAAAAAATTCCTCTATTTCTGTTGACAAGTAAATAACCGTTCCCCCGTTTTCAGCAAAAATTTTTAATTGGTTATGAATTTCATTTTTTGTACTGATATCAACACCTCTTGCTGGATCATTGAGTATTAAAATTTTAGGATTATTACTCAAAGCTCTCGCAATTAGAACTTTTTGCTGATTTCCTCCACTCAAGGAAGTTATTAGGTCTTTATTCTTAGCGAACTTTAATGACAGTTTAGTTGCATATTTGTCAAAGATCTCTGAAACTGAACGAAAATTTATAATATTTTTTAAAATCAAATTATTTCTATACATTGAAAATCCAAAATTTTCTAAAATGCTCAAATTTGGAAAAATACCCTCTTTTGATCTGTCTCCTGATATATACACAACTTTATTTAAGTAAGAGTCATTGAGATTATTTATTTTTCTTTTTTCTCCTTCCTCATCAAATGTAATGACATCTCCAATAAAAGCTTGATTGATCCCAGAGAGTATTTTAATAAAATTTGCCTGACCTTGTCCATCAAGACCCGTTACACCTAAAATCTGACCTTGCATTATTCTTGTATCAAATCCTTTTGAATTATTCTTTAAAGTAAGATTTTTACATTCGATACTAATTTTTTCTTTTATCGGCTTATTATTTTTTTGAAAATTTATATTATTTTTAGGTACTTTTATTTTTCCTCTAGTTAAGTGGTGTATCAAATTTTCTTCTGTAATTTCTTTATCATTTAAATTAGTAACTGTTTTTCCGTCCCTTAAAATAGTAACGTGATCAGCTATATTCACTAATTCTTTTATTCTATGGGAGATTATTATTATAGTTGTACCTAATTTACATAATCTCTTCATTTCATAGTGTAGTTTCTTTGTTGCTTCAAGATCAAGAGCAGCAGAGGACTCATCAAATATCAAAATTTTTGGATCAGATAAAACTGCTCTTGCAATAACTACCCACTGTTTTTCATTTAGAGGAAGAGACCCTGCATCAGCCTCTACGTCAAAATCAATATCTGATAATCTTTTTAAAACTTCATAGCTTTTTTTTATTTTAAAATTTTTGCTAATATTTTTTCCAAATATATCCTCATGCCCCATAAATATATTTTCAGTAATTGACAATTCATTAGCAATAAGAATTTCTTGAAAGATGGTGGATAGACCGATTTTTTTGGCCTCCAGAGGATTTTTAGGGATTTTTCCAAGTATAGATATTTGTCCGTGATCTGGGTTTAGAACTCCAGATAAGATTTTAACTAAAGTACTTTTTCCACTTCCATTTTCTCCAACCACAGCATTAACAGAACCAGACAATGCTGAAAAATTACACTTGTCTAAAGCAATGGTTTCGCCAAATGATTTAGATAGTTCATTCACGACAATAGTTTTTACATTTTCAGTCATATAGAAGATTAATATTAAATATGTGAATACTAAATGCCAGTTTAATAAACTGGCATTTAGAAAATTATATTATTGAATTGTTGGAGCAGGCCTTAAAAAGAAGTTGTCTGCCATCTCTGGTGGGAACCAAGAGTCAATTCCTGGCTGTAACCATTCTGTTGAGTCAATAGAGCAATCACCATCTAATACAGCTGCTACATCTTCAAAAGAATATGTAGGCGCAGGTCTAGCTACAGATTGAACTTTTGGTCCCTGACCTTGAAGAGTCCTAATTACTAATTCAAAAGCAAGTTCCATTTCATCACCTGGAGGCCAGATATGATAACCCTCATCGACAAAATTATAGTTTTGTCTCCAATAACATGATGCGCCTGCAGCTCCACCTAAAGAAACTGGAACTATCTCTCTTCCAGATTGTAAAAGACCTTTAAGAGTTCCGGTTTCAGAGGCTGATTGAGCTATAATACCATCAATTGGGAATGGATTTGTTGCCAGCCACTTCTGTACTTCTGTTTGAGCAACCTGGTCAGTCCAAAAACCAGTAACAATTCCAGCGCGCTTAATATTTGGATATTCCTCCATAGCTCTCATGACACCAGCATCGTAGCTATCTGATGATGCTAAGCCAGGAATACCAGTTACAAGAAGAAAACGTCCTTCTCCACCCATTTGTTCAAACATAGATTTTCCAATTCTGTAACCTCCCTCATTATAGTTAGCTGAAGCACTAAGTGCATATGGAGAAGTAACATAACCACTCCAAGAAACAACTGGAATACCCTTATCATAAGCTAGCTTAATTGTTTGGTTTAATGCGGTTATATTAGAACAACAAATAATAATTGCATCGACTTCTTGATCTATTAACTGTCTCATTTGCTGTATTTGAGTAGCATCGTTTAGATCAGATTGTGTTACGATAATATCACTAACAATTCCAGCGTCCTGATACTTTGGTAACAAATGATTCATCAATCTATCTAATGCTGTAGCCCTCCAGGTGTTTCCTGCATAAGAACTTGCATAACCAATTGTATATGGTCCCTCTTTACCCATAAAGTCTCTCCACATACTCGGGCCAACTGGCTGATCAGCATCTAACCCCTCGTAAGCCTTTTGTAACTCAGGTGGTAACTCGTCTACACCCTCTGCAAAAGAATTTTTAGATATACCTAAAAAAGATAATGAGATAGTAAGAAAAATGAATAAGTTTCTTAATTTTAACATTTTTATCCCTCCTATATAGATGTATATAATTTACCATTATGCAAAAATATTACATATAGAAATCTTTAATCTTTTTTATTTTTTTTCATTTCTATATATATATATACACCAAAATATTTTATAAATTATCGATGAGTAAAGATGTGTTAACACTATTATTTATAAGGAGGGGTTAAAAATGCCGAAAAATATACCAAATAATGAAAAATTTTTAAGTGGGCTGAAAACAAGAAAAGAAGTTTTGGGAGATAGTTACGTTGATCTATCACTTTCTAAAGCTGATGATTTTACAATGGATATTCAAAAGCTTGCAACAGAGTACTGTTGGGATGAAATTTGGAATAGACCTGGCTTAGATAGAAAAAGTAGGAGTCTGCTTAATCTTGGGATGATCGCAGCTATGAATAAACCTCAAGAACTTAAAGCACATATTAAGGGTGCATTAACTAACGGATTAACAAAAGATGAGCTTAAAGAAGTTTTTTTACAAGTAGCAATTTACTGTGGGCTTCCAGTAGCTCTTGAAAATTTTAGACTAGCTCAAGAAGTTTTGAAAGAGTTAGATATTTGAAAAAAAAATTAAAGTTAAAAATAGGATTTATTGGTTTAGGAAAAATGGGAAAGCCTATGACGAGAAATCTTATAAATAATGGTTATAATGTTATTGGATATGACACTAATAAAAAAGCTCTTCAAGATCTAAAAAAAATTGGTGGCAATACAATAAATGAGATTAAAAATTTTGATCACGATATTTCAGTATTTATTACAATGCTACCAAATGGAGATTTAGTTAAAAATACTGTTTTAAATTTAGTAAAATATTTAGACAAAAAAAATCCAGTGGTAATAATTGATATGAGCTCGTCAGATCCTATTGGAACAAAGCAACTCTATCAAAATGTTAAGAATAAAAATATCAAACTCATTGATGCACCTGTTTCTGGTGGTGTCAAAAAAGCAATTTCAGGGAAATTATCAATTATGGTATCTGGTAGTACAAAAACTATAAAAAAAGTAAATCCAATTTTGTCGAAGATGGGTGATAATATTATTGAAATGGGATCATTGGGTTCTGCTCACGCCATGAAAGCAATAAATAATTATGTCTCTGCAATGGGTTTAATGGCAGTATGTGAGGCTCTTATAGTTGGAAAAAAATTTGGAATAAATTTAAAAACCCTAAATAATGCTTTGAATGTTTCTTCAGGGAAAAATAATTCTACTGAAAACAAAATTGAACAATTTGTTTTATCAAATAAATTTTCTTCAGGTTTTTCATTGCCTTTAATGTCTAAAGACTTATCTATTGCATGGAAGCTCTCGAAAAAATTAAATTTAAATCTTTCTGGAATAAGTTACGCTTCTAAAGAATGGAAAAAAGCAAATAATAAATTAAATTTAGACACGGATCATACTGAAATTTTTAAGTATATCAGAAATGTATCCACAAAAAAAATTTAACCATTAGACAAAAAATTTAAATTTAATATTAAATAAATAAAAAAATATGTTAAAATTATTTAACTTTAAGGAGGAAAGTTTTGTCAGAACCAATAATTAACTTAAAGAGTATGAGTAGTTCTCTTAATGAAGATCCTGAATATTCAAGAGAAACTAGATATTTTAGTGGGCTAATAAAAATTGAAATGGATAAAGTCGCTCAAATATTGTCTTATGATAATGGAAAACTTCAGAATATTTCCTTAGACGATACTGATGATAAAAATTGTAAAATAGTTGTCAGAGGTGATAAGGATACTTGGTTAAATATGCTTCAATTAAAACCCAAACCTTTCTATCAATGTATGCAATCAACTGCTGTTAAACACGATCTTTTTATGAATGTTTCAAATGAAACCTTTGCTTACTTACCAGCGCTAAATAGACTTATGCAAATGATGAGAGCTGAATATAACAAGGATGGTAATTAATAATATGGCTAAACATGATCCTATAAAAGGTCAATATATATATCTAGATATAGAAGGAGTAGAGTACAGAGTCTATTACGAAGAAGCTGGAGAGGGAATTCCATTACTTGTTGGGCATACTGCCGGTTCCGATGGAAGGCAATATAGACACCTTCTATGTGATGAAGATGTAACAAAAAATTTTAGAACGATTGCTTTTGATTTACCATTTCATGGAAAATCTTTACCTCCATATGGTAAAAAATGGTGGGCAGAAGAGTATAATATGACTAAATCTTTTATGATGAATTTTCCAAATATACTTTCAAAAGAACTTGGTTTAGATAGACCAGTTTATATGGGGCAGTCAATGGGCGGGCATTTGGCAATAGACCTTGCGTCTAATTTTCCTGACAACTATAGAGCAACAATAGCTGTTGAGGGAGCTTTAAGATCTGCTGCTGAATATGTTGATGTTGGCATGGCAGGAATTAGATACGAGTTTGATAATCCTAATGTAAATAGAGCTTCAACTGGTGCAGCAATGATGTTAAATATATCTCCTTATTCACCTGAAGAAAGTGTAAGAGAGACGCAATGGATGTATATGTGTGGAGGACCAGGTGTTTTTGCAGGCGATTTATATTACTATTATTATGATCATAATGTAACTCCTGAGGAGGCTAGTAAAATAGATACATCAAAATGTATGCTGTACATGTTGACTGGTGAATATGATCCAAATACCTCTCCTGCTGATACAAAAAAAGCTGCAGATGTGATACCTGGGTGTAAGTTTCAGCCAATGGAAAAATTGGGTCACTTTCCAATTATTGAAAATTACCCTCAGTTTAAGAAATATTTAATTCCTTTACTTGAGGAAATAAAAAAGCTTTAGTTCCTCTAATCTAAATTTATTTTACCCTCTGGTATTGGTGGTGAAAAGGGATAACCACCCCATACTGACTGATCAAAGTTAATAACAGAACCTGTCATCATCCCAGAGTCATCAGAAGCTAAAAACATTACTGCTTTTGCAACTTCTCTTGGATCTAACAGTCTTCCGAAAGGTTGGGTCTTACCAGCCTCTTCTAACCAATCTTCTGGAGCACCATGATATTTAGTTTGAATATCATGTTCACCATCTGAAGCCATCCACCCAATATTTAATTGGTTAACTCTTATTTTATTTTTTAATAGAGCAAATGCTGTATTTCTTGTTAAAGTCGCAAGTGCTCCTTTAGAAGTACTATAAGCTGAAATAAATGGTTGTCCTGTAAGCGCAGAGACAGATCCTATATTAATGATTGAACCTTGAATTTTTTGTTCAATCATAATCTTAACTGTATCTTGGATTAAAAAATAAGGTCCCTTGACATTTACACTTATCATATTGTCAAATAGCTCCTCAGAGGTATTAACAATATCTCCTCTATCTGTGATACCTGCTGCATTAACAAGGATATCTAGCTTTCCAAACTCTTTTTTTGCAGTGGATACTGCGATTCTACTCTGCTCAACCTTAGCTAAATCAGTCTTTACATATATTACTTCACAACCTGTATCGCTCTTAATTTTTTTGGCAACCTCTCTTCCTTTGCTCTCATTTCTTCCAATCGTAATAATTCCTGCAGCGCCATTATCTGCAAGACATCGAGCGATTGCTGCGCCAAGGCCTTGTGTGCCGCCAGTAACTAAAGCATACTTTCCATC
>CESW01037926.1_pt1 | contig 10074 bp, 7 predicted proteins | sample 531171 | NCBI WGS metagenome assembly CESW01 (sample SAMEA2621859, study PRJEB7988) | marine metagenome | biome: marine biome (ENVO:00000447); feature: surface water layer (ENVO:00002042); material: "saline water (ENVO:00002010), including plankton (ENVO:xxxxxxxx)" | depth 5 m
CTCTCACCAATATATTTTAAAGGGTCTAAAATTTTTTCAATTTCTGAAGAGGAAAAATAATAAGATATTATTTTTTCTTTAATCAAATTGTCTTTAATATTTAGACTTTTTTTAACTGATTTTTCAATAGTATGGTGAATTATATCATGAGCTTTTTGCCTACCAATGTGCTTTGCTAGTTTGTACATTAAATTTTCAGATGCGATATAATCCTTTTCAGATATTAAATTTTTGGACATCTGGTCTGAATTGATATTTAAATTTTCAAATAATTTATTAAAACTTTGTAATAGATTTAAAGAAATGGGAACTGTTTCTTTTATAAGATGATCAACAACATTGTCATATCTTGAGTCACCCTCATGTAATGGAAACCCTGACTCAATAGATATTGAAGCCTTCCCTCTAAGCAATGCAGCTTCTCTAATGACATCCAATATTATAAAAGGATTTACTTTGTGAGGCATTGTAGAGCTCCCGATTTGTCCTTTTGTTTTAATTTCAGAAACTTCATTTATACTTTGTGTCATAAGTGCATAAATTTCGTTTGTAATCTTTCCAATTACAATTCCCTGGAAAGATAAAGAAAGTAAATAATCAATACTATTTTCAATAGATGTTCTATTGGGGACCAATGAATTGTTGAAGCCCAAATTTTTAGATAATTGTTTTGTTAATTGTTCTCCTTTACCCTCAAAACCATGCATTGCTCCAACAGCGCCTCCAAAATTAAGTGTAAATATACTTTTCTCTGCATCTTTGAATTTTTTATCTAATCTAATTAAGCTTTCAATCCATCCAGCTACTTTAAATCCAAAGGATATTGGAATAGCATTTTGTCCCATTGTTCTTCCTAACATAGGAGTTTCTGCATATTTTTTTGATAATACTGATAACTTATTTATGGATAAGCTCAGTTCTTTTAAAATTAATCTATGTGCATCTCTAATGATTATATTTCTTCCTGCATCCAGAATATTTCTTGTTGTACCACCCCAATGAACGAAACCAGAAGAATTTTCATCACATTTTTTTGATATTTCACGAACTATAGACAGAATAAGTCTTTTTGTAATCTTATAAGAGGCTTCTATTTTTTTTATATCATTATTAGTTAATTTGGAATTTTTTAATATATTATTTGCAACCCTTTTAGGTATTAAACCGACTTGAGATTGTGCTTTAGCTAACTCACCTTCTATAATTGCATAGCTTTTCCACAGATTATATTTATTGAAAACAGAAATTGTTTTATTGTTTTTTTGTAGTGATTTCATATAAAGTATTTATTTTTATTTATATAAATATATAAAAAATTAAATTAAATAAATTAATTCTTTTATCTTACTGCAATTATTTGAGTTTTATATGAAATTTTCAGGAACTAAAAATTATATTTCAACAAAAGATCTTACCATTGCAGTAAATGCTGCTATAACACTTGAAAGACCTTTGCTTGTCAAAGGAGAGCCAGGCACAGGTAAAACAGAACTAGCTAAACAAGTTGCAAATTCATTGAATTTAAAAATTTTTGAATGGTCTGTTAAATCGACAACTAAAGCTCAACAAGGTTTATATGAATATGATGCTGTTAGCCGTCTAAGAGATAGTCAAATTGGCGATAAAAATGTATCTGACATAAAAAAATATATCAAAAAAGGAAAAATTTGGAATGCATTTGAAAGTGATAAAAAATCAGTATTACTTATAGATGAAATTGATAAAGCGGATATTGAATTTCCTAATGATCTTTTGCAAGAGTTAGATAAAATGGAATTTTTTGTTTATGAAACTGGAGAGGTTGTTAAATCAAAAAATAGACCTATTGTAATAATAACATCTAACAATGAAAAAGAGCTGCCAGACGCATTTCTTAGAAGATGTTTTTTTCATTACATTCAATTCCCAGACCAGGAAACACTTGTTAAAATAATAAATGTTCATTTTCCAAACATTAAAAAAATTATTTTAGATAGAGCTCTTCAAAGGTTTTTTGAGATACGAGAAACGCCTGGTTTAAAAAAGAAACCATCTACATCAGAGGTTCTTGACTGGTTAAAATTACTTTTAACTGAAGATATTGATCCATCTGAGTTAAAAAATGATGGTAAAAACTTATTACCTAAACTTCATGGTGCCTTATTAAAGAATGAACAGGATATTCAGTTATTCGAAAGATTGGCTTTCATAGCTAGAGGAGAATAGTTAATTTATGTTTCTAAACTTATTTTTAGAACTTAGAAGTTTTAGAGTTTCTGTAAGTATTAGAGAATATTTAAGCCTATTAGATTGTTTGGATAAAAATGTAATTCCCTTTAACGTTGAAGATTTCTATTTCCTGGCCCGAACTTCATTAATCAAAAATGAAAGGAATATCGACAGGTTTGACCAAGTATTTTCAAAGGTATTTCAAGGAATTGAAAAACTATCCTTTGAAGAAATTTTAGATAAAGTTGATATACCCAAAGAATGGATCAATAAACTTTCAGAAAAATTATTAACTTCTAAAGAGATGGAAGAAATTAAGTCTTTAGGAGGTTTTGATAAATTAATGGAAACCTTAAAAAAAAGACTTTCTGAACAAGAAAAACGTCACCAAGGTGGAAGCAAATGGATAGGCACAGCAGGAACTTCACCATTCGGTGCATATGGATACAACCCAGAAGGCATAAGAATAGGGCAAAATGAAAGTAGGCATAAAAAAGCAATAAAAGTTTGGGATAAAAGAGAATTCAAAGATTTAGACAATAAATCAGAACTAGGTTCAAGAGCAATGAAGATAGCTTTAAAAAGACTTAGGCAATGGGCTCGTAAAGGAATTAATGAAGAAATAGATCTTGAATCAACAATTCATTCCACTGCTAAGAATGGTTTTTTGGATGTTAAAACACAACCAGAAAAAAACAATGCAGTTAAAGTTTTATTATTTTTGGATGTAGGTGGGTCTATGGATTCATATATAATGAAAGTTGAAGAATTATTTTCTGCTTCAAGAAGTGCTTTTAAACATCTGGAATATTTTTATTTCCATAATTGTCTTTATGAAGGTGTATGGAAAAATAATCAAAGAAGATGGAATGATCAAATTTCTACAATTGATATTTTTAATACTTTTGGAAATGATTATAAATGTATTTTTGTTGGTGACGCTTCGATGAGCCCTTATGAGATTTTATATGCGGGAGGTGCTAACGAACACTATAATAAAGTACCAGGCAAAGATTGGCTTCAAAGGGCAATCACCCAGTGGAATTCTCATCTTTGGATAAATCCAGTACCACAAAAATATTGGAATTACACACAATCAATAGAAATAATAAATAAAATTTTTTCTGATAGAATGGTTCCATTATCCTTGAGTGGCTTAGATAAGGGAATGAGGCAATTAATGTCATAAACATTAAATATTAAATGTTTTAGCAAATCCTGATGTTAATAAATTGCCATATAATACATCTTTTTTCATCCATTCTTTAAGAGATTTCCTTAATTTAAGTAATTTTTTTAGATCTATTCCTGTATTATATCCCATTGACTCAATCATATAAACACAGTCTTCTGTAGCAATGTTTCCAGATGCTCCAGGTGCATATGGGCATCCACCTAATCCACCTAATGATGCATCGAACCTTTGCACACCTTCATCAATAGCAGATATAACATTGGCTAAGCCCATGCCCCTAGTGTCGTGAAAATGAGCAGCTAATGGTATATGACCAGATATTTTATAAAGACTTTTAAATATTTCTTTTACTTGATAAGGGTTTGCATATCCAACTGTATCTGCAATATTTAATTCATCTGCACCCATTTCTAGTAATTTTTCACAAATTTTTATAACTGTTTTTTTCTCAACTTTTCCCTGTATGGAACAGCCAAAGCTAGTTGCAACTGCAGCAGAAATTTGAACTTTATTTTTTAATCCACGGGTATTTCTTTCCGTTACAAAATCATTAAACATTGATAATGACTTTTCAATAGTCGAATTGACATTAGACTGATTATGCATTTCACTTGCAGACAAAACAAAATTAATTTTTTTTGAATTTTTTTTTAAAGCTATAAGAGCACCTTTCAAATTAGGTACTAATACTGATGGAATTAAATTATTGATTTTATTAGTTTCACAAACCATTTTTGAAGCATCACTGAATTGAGGGAGAATGCTAGGAGGAACAAATGAAGCAACTTCTATTTCCTTGAAACCAGCCTTAGATTGCAAAGAACACCATTTAATTTTAATTTCTGACGAAAGTTTAGTTTTTGATAATTGAAGCCCATCTCTTAACCCTACCTCTCTAATTTGAATTGAGTTTTTCAAATCTATTGACCTTTAAACTTTGGTTTTCTTTTTTCATTAAAAGCAAGAACTCCTTCTATTCTATCTTTTGTTGGTATTGTTCGATTATAAGCTTCAATTTCAAAAGACAAACCATCTGAAAGGCTCATTTGTAATCCTTTATGAATAGACTGCTTGGCCTGTTTAACAGCTATGGGGGCCTTTGATGAAATTAACTCTGCTATTTTGATTGTTTCTTTTAAAAGATTATCGATTGGGAAAACATCATTAGCTAAATTCCATTTTACTGCTTCTTCTGCTGTAAAAACTCTACCTGTCAAGATTAACTCTTTAGCTCTTCTTTCACCAACAGCTCTAGCTAAAGTTTGTGTTCCGCCTGCACCAGGAATTATCCCAAGTCCTAATTCTGGAAGAGCAAATTTTGCATTTTCTGAAACATAAATAAAATCGAGTGATGCTGCTATTTCACATCCTCCTCCATAAGCAGCGCCATTTATTGCTCCAATGATTGGTATAGGACATGCTATTAATGCCCTAATCATTCTTTCATAAACTAAATGCTGTTTTTTCCATTCATCATCTGACATGCCATTTCTTTCTTTTAAATCACCACCAGCACAAAATGCCTTTTCTCCTGATCCTGTTAGAATAATAGACCTAATATTATCTGAAGACATTGATAAGTCTTCTATCAATGATGTTAACTCTTTTGACATCATTGTATTAAAAGCATTAGATGATTTAGGTCGGTTAAAAGTGATTAATAAAATATGATTATTTATAATTTTTGTAAGAATTGTTTCATAGCTGGTTTGCATTATTTATTGCCTGTAGTCAGATAATTATTATAATTTATTTTACTTTTTTTTAAAAAATAATAAATAATTAATATCTTACAAATAGATTTAAGATTTCAATCATGGGTTTTCAAAACGAATTATCAGATATTACTGTAGTATCCTTAGAACAGGCAGTTGCGGCCCCATATTGTGGACTACTTTTAGCTGAAGCAGGCGCAAGAGTTATAAAAATAGAAAGACCTGAAGGTGACTTTGCAAGGGACTATGATAATGCAGTTAATGGTAAAAGTTGTATTTTTGCTTGGCTTAATCGTGGTAAAGAGTCGATTTGTTTAAACCTTAAAGATGAAAATGACCTAATATTTATAAAAAAACTAATATTAAAATCAGATATTTTGCTAAGTAATTTAGCTCCTAGGGCTCTAGATAAATTAGGAATAGTTGTTACTAATTTAAGAAAAGAAAATCCAAAATTGATATCTTGTAAAATTACTGGATATGGTGAAAGTAAAGAAGCTAATAATAAAAAGGCTTACGATTTTTTGGTACAAGCTGAAAGTGGACTATGTTCAGTAACTGGAACTGAAAACTCTCCATCTAAAGTTGGCATTTCTCTTACTGATCTCTCTACAGGATTGACGGCATATTCAGCTATTTTAAGATCATTAATTAACAGAGGTAAAACAGGAATTGGATTGGATATTTCTATTTCAATGTTTGACGTTATGGCTGATTGGATGAATATGCCACTTTTAGCATATAGATATATGGGAGGAGCTCCAAAAAGAACTGGATTAAAACATTCATTTATATCTCCTTATGGAGTTTATAACTGTGGCGATAATGGTAAGATATTGTTATCTATACAAAGTAATAGAGAATTCCAGAATTTTTGTACTAATGTTTTAAAGAAACCTAGTTTATTTAACGATAAAAAATTTATCGATAATCCTAACAGAAATAAAAATAAAGACGAATTAGATGAGCTAATTAATAAAGAGTTTTCAAAATATAATGTCTCAGAAGTATTGGCTTTATTGAATGAGTTTAATATAGCTAATTCAAGGCTCAATTCAGTTGAGGATTTATCAGATCACCCTTTTTTAAAAAATGGAGAGGCAATAATAGAGGACAATATAGTGACAATTGCAGATTTGCCAGTTTTAAGCGATGGCATTCAAAATAAAGAAGTTCCTGCTCTTGGCGAACATACAGTCTCTATTAAAAATGAATTTAAATAAATGCACTATAAATATCATAAATTTAATCAAGGAAAAAAATGAATTATACTTTAGATCATATAGATATTAGAGAGGCTGTATCAAAATTATGTCATAACTTTGATGGTAAATATTGGCAAGGCTGTGATAAAAATAATAGTTATCCTCAAGAGTTTGTTAATGAACTTACCAAAGCTGGATATTTATCTTCTCTTATCCCAGAGGAGTATGGAGGGCTTGGTCTTTCATTATCTGTTGGTGTAGCAATATTAGAAGAGATACATAAATCAGGTTGTAATGCTGCAGCTTGCCACGCTCAAATGTATACTATGGGTACGTTACTCAGATACGGATCAGAATCTCAAAAACTAGAGTATCTTCCAAAAATAGCTAATGGGTCCTTACGACTCCAAGCATTTGGCGTTACAGAACCCTCAAGTGGCAGTGACACAACTTCATTAAAGTGCAATGCGATACTAAAAGATGATGTTTATTATATTAATGGCCAAAAAATTTGGACAAGTAGAGCTGAATACTCTGATTTATTATTATTGTTAGCAAGAACAACCCCTAAGGATAAAACTGAAAAAAGAACAGACGGTTTGTCAGTATTTATTGTTGATCTCAACAAAGTTCCAAAAGAAACAATTACTATTAAACCCATAAGAACTATGATGAACCATGCTACTACTGAAATATTTTTTGATAATATGCCAGTTCCTTCAAAAAATCTTATAGGCGAAGAAGGTAAGGGTTTTAAATATATTTTATCAGGTATGAATGCAGAGAGAATTCTTATTGCAGCTGAGTGTATTGGAGATGCAAAGTGGTTTATCAATAAAGCGACAAATTATTCCTCTGAAAGAAAAATCTTTGAAAGGCCTATAGGAAAAAATCAAGGAATTCAATTTCCTATAGCACGTGCATATAGTCAAATGAGAGCTGCTGAGCTCATGTTAAATGAAGCAACAAAACTCTTTGATGATGGACATAATCCAGGTGAAGAGGCTAATCTTGCTAAATTACTATCTGCTGATGCACAATGGTCCGCTGCAGAAGCTTGCATTCAAACTTATGGAGGTTTTGGCTTTGCTGAAGAGTATGATATTGAAAGAAAATATAGAGAAGCTCGTCTTTATCAAGTGGCCCCAATTTCAACAAATATGATACTCAGCTATATAGCAGAGCATGTTTTAAAAATGCCTCGATCATATTAATGCAGAATACTGTTTCAGAAACCATTACTGATTTTTTAAATGAGGTTTCAGATAATTCTATTTCTAATAGCTCTAAAGATATTTTCAAAATTTGTTTAGCTGACTGGATCAGTGTATCAATTGCAGCGAATGACAACAATGTTTCTAAAGTTATTCTATCACTGCTAGAGGATAATAAAGAAAGTAATGATTCTTTTGTTTTTGGGACAAAATTATATGCTTCACCAAGAATAGCAGCATTGATTAATGGAACCATTTCACATGCTTTAGATTACGATGATACACATTTTGATTATCTCGGGCACCCTAGCGTAGTAGTTATTTCAGCAGCATTAGCAATAGCTGATAAATATAAGTTAAATTTCAATAAATTCATGAAGGCAGTAATTATAGGAATGGAAGTTTCTTGTAGGATAGGTGTTTGGCTTGGACGTGATCATTATAGATCTGGTTTTCATATTACATCAACAGCTGGTATATTTGGTGCAACAATTGCTAATTCTATCTTATTAAATTTATCTAAAGATAAAATTATTAATGCTATTGGCATAGCCTCATCACACTCTTCCGGATTAAAAGTACAATTTGGTTCTATGGTTAAGCCATATCATGCTGGAATGGCAGCCTCTTCATCTATTGAAGCAGTTTTATTAGCTAAAAACGGAATGATTTCTTCAAGTATAGCTATTGATGGGGATCAAGGTTTTGGAAGAACACATAATGCAGAGTTTAACAATGATGCATTTAAATCACTTGGGAAAAAATATATATTTGAGAATTTAACTCATAAGTTTCATGCCTGTTGTCACGGGACGCACTCTACAATAGAGGCTTTATTACACTTAAAAAATAAGTTTAGAATAGATGTAGAAGATATTGATAACATTAGTATTCTTATACATCCTCAGTATTTAAATGTGTGTAATATTCTTTTACCTAAAACTGGTTTAGAAGCAAAATTTAGTTATAAAATGATAACTTCAATGGTAATGAATGAAATTAATACTTCATTAGTACAAAGTTTTTCTGATGAAATTTGCAGAGATGAGAATATTCTTTCTTTTATGCAAATTGTCGATGTTTATCCTTCTAAAGAAATTTTAGAGACATCTTCAAAAGTAACGATTAAAACAAAAAGTAAAAAAATTTTTACATGTGAATATGATTTGAATAACTTAAAAAGTATTAATGATAGAAAAAATAAAATGATATTAAAAACATCATCTTTATTAGGTAATAAAATGTCAGTTTCATTGTGGAATTTACTTGAAAATGAAGAAGAATTGCCTTCAAATTGGATTTGGAATAATTATAATAAAGACCTATAAATAAGTGATAAATATGCATCAAGAAATATTAAAAAATCGTTATACAATAAAAGCATTTGAAAATAGAGGGAAAAGGCCAGTTGAGTTGTCTCACCCACTTAATATGAAGCCACATCCGTTGTCATACATGGAACTTCCCTATGACCCTGAATATTTTTTATATAATAGTAGAATGTCGCCTGAGTCTCTGAATAATATTAGTCCAGACGAACAATACTGGGCGGTTAGACAAAATGTAATTTTTAGAAACACGGGTGAATTCCCTGTTGAGATATCTGGGCCTGATGCTGAAAAATTTGCAAATTATATTTTTACAAGAGACGTTACAAAAATTAATCCTGGAAGGTGCTCATATCAGTTTGCATGTTATCACGATGGAGGAATGATTACAGACGGAGTTATGCTTCATCTAAGTAGAGAAAAATTATGGATGGCTCAAGCTGATGGTGAATTAATTAAATGGTATCTGGCATTTTCTAATAAGTTTGATGTAAATATAAGTGACCCAAATGTTTTTGTTACCCAAATACAGGGTCCAAAGTCAATGGATGTTTTAGCTGATGTTATTGATGGAGGTTTCCCTGATCCTTGGAGATATTTTGATATAGCTGAAGTTTCAGTTTTAGGCGAACCTCTAATAATCACAAGAACTGGATTTACTAATGAACTTGGCTGGGAATTTTACTTGCGTCCTGAAAATAATGCTGAATTAATAGGCGAACATATTATGAATGCTGGTAAAAAATATGGAATGGTCTTAGCTGGCACACCCGGATTTAGAGCGAGAAGAATTGAAGCTGGCCTTTTATCAGCTAATAATGATTTTACGAGTAAAACAACTCCTTTTGAGGTTGGCCTAGGTCGTTTTGTTCATTTTGAGAAAGGTGATTTTGTAGGAAAGTCTGCTTTATTAAATTCAGAAAGAAAAAGTAAAATCATAGGTTTAAAAGTTAAAGGTGGCATAGCTGTAAAAGGTCAAATTATTTTAATTGATAATGAGAATGTTGGTGTTGTCAGTTCTTCGACATGGTCTCCTTATTTAGAGTGTGGTGTATGCATAGCCAGAATTGATAAAGAAGAGTTGAAAGAAGGACAATTTATTAATGTTAATAGCATTCATGGGGAAATCTTAAAAGCGGAAATTAGTAGTTTACCAATGTATGATAAAGATGGGTTAATTTTAAGAGGAATTGATCAAAACATTCCAAT
>CESW01037066.1_pt1 | contig 10052 bp, 11 predicted proteins | sample 531171 | NCBI WGS metagenome assembly CESW01 (sample SAMEA2621859, study PRJEB7988) | marine metagenome | biome: marine biome (ENVO:00000447); feature: surface water layer (ENVO:00002042); material: "saline water (ENVO:00002010), including plankton (ENVO:xxxxxxxx)" | depth 5 m
TTAAAAATTTACAAACAATCTGAAAATAGAAATTGGGATAGTGTTATGGATTTAATTTATAACGATATTAAAAACAAATTTTCTATTTGATACAATTATACGAACGTATAATATAATCTTGATTTGAGCAGTGTATTGGGTACTAATCCATGTTTAAAAAACTTGGCGGGGTAGCTCAGTTGGTTAGAGCGCGGGACTCATAAGCCCGAGGTCAGTGGTTCGATCCCACTTCCCGCTACCATATTAATGAATACGTAACAAAGTATTGTGAATATTTCAAAAAATATAAAACAACCAGTGATCGCAATGTTTTTAGTAATTATTGCATCAATAATTTCTTACACTTATTATTTTGATCATACGGCTTTAGCTATTTCCTTAGTTCAAAATGATTCGAGAATATATGAGGATAAGACAAACTTATTTTATTTAATTAATAAAATTTCACCCTCTATATTATTTGATTTGATAAGCTTTTCGTATAAAATTGGCATTAAAGAAGTACAAATAAATAAATTTTTAACTTTTATCACTACTTTTTTTAGTCTATCTGGCATTTATCTCATCTCTAAATTTCTTACATCTTCAACTTTTTTTAGTTTGTTAATTTCCTTTGCTTGTATTTTGTTAAGAAAAAATTTTGGAGATATTGATTATCCGACACTTATGTTTACTGAACATACAATGGGTCAAACAGGTCAGGCGATATGCACTCTAATTTTTGGTTTATTAACACTTAAAAATTTATTGTATGCATATTTATTTTGCGTGATCTTATTATCAATCCATTCAGTCCTTGGAATTTGGATGATTGGAATAATCTCTCTTACTTCTATTCTTACTTTTAAAAGATTTAATATCAAAAAAATTTTGTTAATATCTTCATTATTTCTCATAGTTATTTTCTATTATTTCAATTTTTTATTAACTTATAATGAAATTTCTTATGAGTTCATTGAAAAAGATTATGAGGAGTTTTTCTTTTATATTGAGGCGCATAGAAATAACTATGGAAATCTAAATACTTTACATTACGGTTATATAGCCCAATCTTTATTTTTAGTCATTTTGATAATCATTTTTCTTAAACATGATTCATATTCTTCAAATAAACATAATAATTTATTTTTAAAAACATTATCTGTAAGTATAATATTCTCTGGGTTCATTTATTTTACATATAAAACTTTTCCTCACATATTCCCAGACATTATTGTAAAAATTATACCACAAAGATTTTTTTTAATTCACTCAATTATAGGTTATTCTTTAACTATAATACTAATATATAAATTTTTAGAGTTTATTTTAAAATATTTCAAATACGATTACAGCTTATTACTTAAATTTTTTTCTATAATAATTATTCTTCATCTTTTTCAACAACATGAAAGTATTAATAATAGATTTCAGAATATAAAAAATATTAAAGACAATTTACTTAAAGAACAAATCTTTTGGGAAAAAATAAATAATCTCAATTTAACTGGGTATGTACTTTCAAACAATCCGACTTGTAACAAGGTAATAATTCGTACAAAGTTACCAATCCTTTTCTGTTTTTATATGCTAGATAACTTATCCTATTTTCCAAATTTAATCCCTCCCTCAAAAAGAATTACCAGAGATATTTTGGGGATATCTTTTAAAGATGTAAAAAATAGAAATTTGGGAGGAATTATTGATGCTGAAATTAAAACAATATACGAGAAAAAAAATTTTGAAGATTGGAAAAATTTAAATAATAAATTCTTTTTAGATATCATTATTGTACCTAAAGATTGGAAACTTAATATTGATAATTTATTAATAGATGATTTATATAAAGTTTATAAAATAAATTAGACATACTTTAATATTCCTTGAAGCATAATCGATTTTGATATCGTAATAATAATCAATTTTGATATAAACTCCATTGAAAATGAATAAAGATCTTACAATTTTAATCCCAGTTAGAGACGAAGAGGAAAATGTTAAAATAATTTCTAAAGAAATAGTAAACAAAATTTTGTGCAATAATTATGAAATTTTGTTCGTAAATGATTTCAGTCAAGATAAAACAGAAGATGTGATCCAACAAATTATGAGAGAAACCTCATCTTTAAGATATATCAACAACCAAGAAAAAGGTTTAGGTGGAGCAATTAAAGCAGGCATTCAAAATTCAAAAGGTAAATTCATATGCATCATGATGAGTGACAGTTCAGATACAGTTGAGGATCTTAATAAATATTATGAGATTATGAATTCAGAAAATTTTGATGCAGTTTTTGGCTCAAGATTTGTTCAAGGGGGAAGAACTGTAAATTATCCATTAATCAAATATATTTTAAATAGAATAGGTAATAAACTTGCTCAATTTTTAATGTGGTCTGACTTAAATGATTTTACTAATGGTTTTAAAATTTATAAAAAAGAAGTTTTACTGCAGTTAAATCCCTTGGTATCTAAGAGTTTTAATATATTTTTTGAATTACCCTTAAAAGTAATTTCAAGAGACTACAAATATAAGATTATTCCTATTGAATATTACGATCGCACAGTGGGTGAAGCAAAATTTAAAATTTATGAATTAGTTTCAAAGTATATGTTTACATTAATATATTGTTTTTTAGAAAAGATTAGATCGGGAACAAAAAAAAGTGAAAAAGATTTTTAAGTCATTTAAAACTTCATCTAAATATACAATAAAGTGGAGTAACTATTTTGAAATTTATGAAAAACTTTTTAAAAGATTTTTAAATAAAAAGATAACTTTCGTAGAGATAGGAGTTGGGAGTGGTGGTTCATTATTTATGTGGAAAAAATTTTTTGGTAACAAAGCAAGAATAATCGGAATTGAATTAAATCCTGATGCAAAAAAATTAAAGAAATTTGGTTTCGAAATTTTTATTGGTGATCAAGCAGACCCTTTATTTTGGAAAAAGTTTTATCAAAAAGTTGGTAAAATTGATATTTTATTAGATGATGGAGGACATAAAAATATTCAACAAATAACTTCTTTCATGGAGTCTTATAATCACATTAAGCCTAATGGGATTATAGTTGTTGAGGATACACATACAAGTTATATGAAAAAAAAAGGATTTAAAAATCCATCTTGTTACTCATTTATAAATTTTTGTAATTTCATTATTGAAAATTTGCACAGAAGAAATCCAAGCTTAAATAAAAAACTTAATATTTTATCAGAAAAAATAGAGTCTATTTTCTTTTATGATTCCATTGTCTCAATAAATTTTGCTCAAACTAAAAGATTAAAAAAAACTGAACTACTGGAAAATAGTTCCAAACTAAGAAATTATTTTATTGATTATCGACATAAAGGTAATTTTATTAAAACATTAAATAGATTTGAAAAGTCAATTGGAAAATTAAATGAAAACTCGTTAATCTATAGGATAATAAGAAAATTATTTCATAGAAATTTTTTTATATCTTTCAAGGAAAAACACAAAATCAAAAGGTATCAAAAAATTTTAAAACTTTAATTTAATTTTCTCAAAATTTTGATTAATGTATTACATATTTTTTTTACTTCGTAATTTTTTAATTCGGGATAAAGTGGTAGACAGAAAATTGTTTTTGAAAATTTTTTTGAATTTACATAATCTTTATGTTTAAATCTAAAATTATTATAAGCTTTCATTAGATTAATAGGATAAGGATAAATAACTCTGGTACCAATATTTTTTTTTTCTAATATTTTGACAATTTCTTTTTTCTTCGGATGAGATACTGTGAATAAATGAAAAACATGATTGTTTAACTTATTTACTTTAGGGAGTTTGAGATCTGTTTTTTTTAGATACCTTATGTATAAATTGGCCAACTTTACCCTTCTGTTAATGAATCTATCTATATATTTTAACTTTACATTTAATATTGAACTTTGAATCTCATCAAGCCTTGAGTTGAGTCCATTTTCGTTTGCATAATATTTATTATAAAAAGCATTTTTCTTATCTAATGTTTCTATACCGTAAAATCTAAGTCTTCTTATTTTTAAATAATCCTTAATATTTTTAGTTATGATAAATCCTCCATCCCCATATGTTCCTAAAACCTTGGTAGGATAAAAGGAAAAACAACCAAAATTACCAATCGTTCCAACATATCTATTCTTATATTTTGCTCCCTGAGCCTGCGCACAGTCCTCTATTATTTTTAATTTATATTTTTTGGCGATTTTGTTTATCTTATCCATATTACATGATTGTCCGTATAGATGCACAGGAATGATTGCTTTTGTTTTTTTATTTATTAATTCTTCAATCTTTGAAGTATCCATTAAATAGTCTTCACAGACATCAACTAACCTTGGTTTAGCACCACAATTAACTATTGCTGAAATTGTTGGTATTGCAGTATTAGCAGCTGTTATGACTTCATCACCATATTTTATATTTATAGCTTTCAGTGAAATTAATAAAGCGTCAGTTCCACTACCAACGGCAATTCCAAACTGAGATTTATATTTTTTTAAAAAATTATTCTCAAAACTTTCTAGTTCTTTTCCGAAAAAAATTTCTCCTCTAGATATTGTCTTATCAAACTTAGTGAGAATTTCTTTTTTTAATATTTTATATTCCCTTGTATAATTCCAGAATTTAATCATTTAAAAGTTTTATCAGTTTATTGATATTCATTGAATGTTTTAATGGTATCTTTTTTCCTAAAAATTTTTTTGATTTGATACCTTTTATATTTTTATTGTATTTTTTCGCAAAATTATAAACTGACTTTGGTTTACCACCTAAATTTATAATACCTTTTTTTTTGATTAATTTAGGAAACATTTTAACGACATCTTCATGAAAAATAAAATTCGTAATGAGATCTTTAAATGCAAATTTATGAATAAATGGATTTTCTGTCATACATACTCTCAATATCAATGAATTATGATACATTTGTACAGCACACTCACCCCCTAGTTTTGACCATGCATAATTATTATAAGGAAGTAGAGGATCTGACTCTTTATAATTTCCCTTATATCCAGGATATACGTATGATGTAGATAAATAAATTAATTTTATTTTTAATTTTTTACACATCTTAACTAAGTTGCACGTTCCAATTATATTTTTATCAATACTCAAATTGATATTTTTTTCATGTACATCCATCGGTCTAGATAAACCTGCAGCGTGAATTAAAACAGTTGGTTTTTTTTTCAATAAATAAGTCTCAATTTGTTTAATTTTTAGTATATTAAGCTCCCTTCTTGAGGGGAAAATAATATCCTTTAAATTTGTTTTCTTTTTGAAGACTTGTCCAAATCTACCATTTCCACCTGTAAAAATTATTCTCATTTATAACCTAACGTGCGCAAACCAATTTTTCTTTTTTAATAATTTTTTTTCTTTTATAAAAATTTCTTTTTTATGATTCCATGCAAATAAAAAAATAGCATCAGGTAGATTAGAATAAAAATGTTTCATAGAAACTATTGGTATATGAGTACCCGGAGAAAATTTCCCAATTTTTTTCGGAGTTGTATCGCATATAAATTCAATTTTTTTATGATTAATACCACAATAGTTTAATATAGTAGTGCTTTTAGATGTAGCACCATATCCAGCAATTATTTTTTTGTTTTTTTTCAATTGATTAATTTTTCCAATTAAATCTTTTTTGGATTTTTCACATTTTTTTTTAAACTTCAAACACCCTTTTATGTTATCTATATTTTTGGTTTTTTCTTTTTTTAAAAGTTTTTCTACACTTAAATTAATTTTCTTTTTACCTTTTCTTGATATTACATATCTCATAGACCCCCCATGAGTATATTGTGGAATTACATCAATTAATTCAAAGTTAAAAAGCTCAAATATTTTTTTAATAGAATGAGCGGAAAAAATATAAATATGTTCATCATAAATTTGGTCGTATGAGACTTTATCATACATTGAACCCAGATAAGGCTCTTCAAAAATAAAACAGCCATTATCACTTAATAAAAAATCTATACCTTTGATTAAATTTTTTAAATCTGGCACATGACAAATCACGTTTGCTGCTGTTATAATATTAATTTTTTTATGCAATGATTTTAAATTTTTAACATTTTTGTAATTAAAAAAAGAATTATAAGTTTTAATTCCTTTTTTTTTGGAAATATTTGCAACGTTTGAAGATGGCTCAAAACCAATAACTTTAATTTTTTTCTTATTAAAATTTTTTAAAAAAGTTCCATCATTAGATCCAATTTCTAAAAGATTTTTAAGCCCTTTACCATAATATTTTTTAATCCAATTAGAATATTCCTTAAAATGATTAACCATTCCCTTCGAGCTGCCAGTAAAAAATGGATAATTTTTATTAAACATTTGTTCAGGTTTTGGATGATCATTTATTTGAAATAAAGATAATTTATTTGAAAATCCAACTTCTAAGTTAAAAAAAAACTCTTTTTTAAATTCATTTTTTTTTAAAAAACCATTAGCAATTGGCATTTTGCCAAACGACATAAATGGTTTAATTTTTTTTTTTGTAATTTTACAAATCATTAAATATTGCTTAATAATTTTAAAGTCTGCTTTATATCATTCCCAATATCGCCTTTTAAATGAAGTCCATTATTTTCAAGTTTTTTACTACTAACATGATAAGAAAGTTGATTCATAATTGCTGATTTAACTAATTTTACTTTAATATCTTTTTTATATTTTCTTATCTTTTTTAAAATCTGATTAACAGTATAGTTACCAGAAAGGGCATTAAATATTTCATTTTCAAAGAAATCTTTATCAATACAAAATTTAAAAACTTTAAATGCATCCTTAAGAGATAAATAAGGTCTATACTGATTGAGTGCCGTTTTATAAACAAAAATATTCTCATTAATTGAAGCATTCAAGCAAAACTTATTTACTGCCGTGTGAAATCTTATACCTTTGGACACTCCAGCAATAGTTCCAAACCTAAAAGTATTATATTTTAATTTTTTAGAATTTTTAATTAACATTTTCTCTTCAATCAATTTGATATCTGCGTATGGAGATTGTGGTTTTAAATATTCTTCTTCGCAATTTTCATCAACTACATCTGTTTGTTTTCCATATACACTGGTAGATGATAGATGAATAAGCTTTGAGTTATTTTTTTTACAAAATTGTATTACATTTTTTAAACAGTCAATATTATTTTTGTACATTTCTTTTTCTTTTCCAAAACTTTTCTCAGCATTAGTCATCGATGCACAATGAATTACATAATTTATATTTTTAAAATCGTTTAAGCTATTTTTTTTGTTTACGTTTCTTAAGTAAAATTTTAATTTATTATTTTTACTTAAGTTGAAGAGAGAGCAAAATCTATTTGATTTAATATTGTCTACTAAGATGGTCTTTTTAATTTTTTTAATCTTGTATACATTATCCGCAAGATAAGAACCTATGTGACCACAACAACCAGTAATTAATAAATTCATATTCTTATTTTTTTTTCTTAATAATTTTCAGAAAATCATTGTATTTTTCTATATAATCATTGAATTCATATTCTCTATCACAAAAAACCATCAAAATAGAATGGTTTGAGTTAAATTTGATCTTACACCAAGTTTTTGGCTTTAATAAAAAACCTTCTTTTCTTCTATAATTTATATTAATTTTTTTCTTTATATTAATATTTTCATATTCGATTAACATAGATCCATAAATTGGAACTAAAAATTGTTTACATTTATAATGAGCATGATTACCTCTAACATAATTTTTGTTTCCATAAATTATAAATATTCTTTTAGTCCTAAAGGGTATTTGACTCTGTAAAGAAAATGGCACTAAAGTTCCACTTTTCTTTTTAAATTGTTTAAATTTGAACTTAATCATTTTTATTTATATCTTTGTAAATTACCGGCCATTCTAAGAATTTAGTATATTTTTTAAACCAATAAGGTAAATATCTTTCTGCTAAAAAAGTATACATTCTTATTTGACCGTATCCCCTTAAATTAAAACCAAAAACATTTTCACAATCTCTTAACCATTTAAAAACATTCTTAAAATAGGCATTAATAATTTGTTTTGAATTTGAGATAAACATATTACCTCTTGGAAATGACGTTTCGTTTCTAGTGTAATATCTAAAATCATCTCGATCTTCATCTGATAGAAGCTCAATAGCTTTATCTAAATTTCCATTTCCATGGAACATATCAAATTGCCATCTAATTGTTCTGGCATTTTTAAAAAAAATTGCTCTAGGATTTCTTATCAAAGCTAATTTACCATACTTTAAAACTTTCATTAATTTTGTGCCCCCTATGGAAATTGGTTCTCCAATGATTGTGTCATAATTAGACCATTCAGGCTGGTATTCCCTCAAAACTAAATCCTCAATTTTATCTGATTTACCTTTTTTTTTTGATCCCCAATATTCTCTGTAAGAACAAAAACCAACCCACTCATTATCCTCTTTATATCTAAGTAGATTTTTCCAATACCAGTAATAAAAAGTATATTCCCCGTAGTATGAATTTTTCTCAGAGATATTTTCGTTAGTATTATCTCTTAACCACTCATCAGAAAAATTATCACTTTTTAAACCAACAGGAATATAATTGAGACTTTTAATCGTTTCCAAATTATCATTATTTAATGCCATACAATACATAGATAATTTTTTCATTTTCTACCTTAAAAAATATCTTTAAATTTAGGATTATTTTTATCTTTATTTGAGATAATTGGTTTTTTTATTTTCCAGTTAATCTTAAGAGTTTCATCATTCCATAAAATTCCTCTTTCCCCTGACGCATTTCTATAATTTGTACAACTGTAAATAACAATGTTTTCACTTCCCAGGCAACTAAAACCATGTGCAAAACCTTCTGGAATATAAATTGATTTACAATTTTTTTCTGAAAGTAAAACTTTGTAATGTTTACCAAAAGTTTTAGACTTTTTTCTTAAATCTAATGCAACGTCTAATATTTCTCCTTTAATTACTGAAATAAATTTTCCTTGTGGATTATTTAGTTGATAGTGAAGACCCCGAATAACATTTTTTTTTGACTTTGAAATTACATTAAAAGGAAATTTAATTTTTATATTTTTTTCTACCAGTATCTCTCTAAATTCACCTCTGTAATCCAAATATTTATGGTTTTCTATAATTAATAAATCTTTAAATTTTGTTTTTAAAATTTTCATTTAAAGAAGTTTAGACAAATATTTTGAATAATCACAATTACCGTAAAATTTAATGGATTGCTTGATATTTTTTTTTGTTATCCAATTGTTATTAAAAGCAATTTCCTCTAAACAAGCTATTTTAAGACCTTGTCGATTTTCAATTGCAGAAACGAAATTACTTGTTCTATAAAAATCATCCATAGAACCAGTATCTAGCCATGCACCACCTCTCCCAATCAAGTCTGCAGATAATTCATTTCTTATTTTATAAAATTTTAACAAATCAATAATTTCAACTTCACCTCTCTTAGAAGGTTTCAACTTTTTTGCATATTTCGTTACTTTATTATCAAAGAAATATAATCCAGTAATTGCAAGATCTGAAAAAAATTTCTTTGGTTTTTCTTGAATCTTTATAATTTTATTACGTCTATTTAATTTTGCTACTCCATATAATTCTGGCTTTATTACTTTGTGTAAAATTACTTTTGCACCTTTTTTTAGTTTGGTGCTTGATAGTAATAATTTTGATAAATTTTGACCATAAAAGAAATTGTCTCCGAGAATCATTGCAACGTTTTCTTTACCAATAAATTTTTCTCCAATTACAAAAGCATCAGGCAATCCAATTGGTTTAGGTTGTTCCAGATAGCTAATCTTCATGCCTAGATTATTTCCATCTGGTAAAATTTTTTTATATTGGTTGAGTTGTCCTTTATTAACAATAATTAGTATATCTTTTATTTTCGATAACATTAAAATTGATAAGGGATAAAAAATTAGAGGCTTATCATAAATGGGTAATAATTGTTTATTAACTGCTTTTGTCAAAGGACTCATTCTTGTTCCTTTACCCCCAGCTAAAATAATTCCTTTTTTAATCATTTTTTCCTAATCTATTTA
>CESW01098729.1_pt1 | contig 10047 bp, 9 predicted proteins | sample 531171 | NCBI WGS metagenome assembly CESW01 (sample SAMEA2621859, study PRJEB7988) | marine metagenome | biome: marine biome (ENVO:00000447); feature: surface water layer (ENVO:00002042); material: "saline water (ENVO:00002010), including plankton (ENVO:xxxxxxxx)" | depth 5 m
TCTTCTCTATAAATTATTGGTATTGGACACCCCCAAAAACGTTGACGAGAAATTCCCCAATCTCTAAGTTTATAGTTTGTTTTTTTTGTCCCAAATTTTTCTTTTTCTAAAATTTTAATTATTTTATTTTTTGCTTTACTTGTTGATAAACCATCAAGTTGTTCAGAATTTATAACCTCTCCATCTTCAGTAAAAGCAACATCTTTTATTATAAATTTATCTTTTTCTATGCCCTTAGGTTTTACAACAGGTATAATTTCTAAATTATATTTCTTTGCAAAATCCAAATCTCTCTGATCGTGTGCAGGACAACCAAATATTGATCCTAAACCGTATTCTGTTAAGACAAAATTAGCAATAAACACAGGTATTCTTTTATTTTTTATAAAAGGGTGATCAACAAACAAATCTGTTTTAAAACCCATTTTAGTTTTATCAGAGTTTGTTATTTTACATTTCTCAATAAAATTTTTGGCCCCCAAGTTTTTTTCAGTTAACTCAATAGATATATTATGCTCGGGAGATAATGCTAAAAATGTTGCACCATAAATAGTGTCTGGTCTTGTTGTAAAAACTTTTATTTTTTTTGAACTATTAGATAAAGTAAAATCAATTTCTGCACCAATGGATTTACCAATCCAATTTGATTGCATTACTTTTACTTTATTAGGCCACTCATTAAGGTTATCTAAATCACTAAGAAGTTCCTCGGAATATTTACTAATTTTTAAAAACCATTGAGATAACTTTTTCTTTTCAACAATTGCACCTGATCTCCAACCCCTGCCATCTATAACTTGTTCATTTGCAAGAACCGTTTTATCAACTGGATCCCAGTTAACTTCAGACTCTTTTTTATATGCTAAACCAGCATTAAACATATCAATAAAAAACTTTTGTTCATGTTTATAGTATTCTGGGTGACAAGTTGCTATTTCTCGATCCCAATCTAAGGATAACCCCATCTGCAAAAGCTGATTTTTCATTGTTTTAATGTTTTGATACGTCCACTCTTCAGGATGCTTTTTTTCTATCATGGCTGCATTTTCTGCCGGCAGACCAAATGCATCCCAACCCATGGGATGAAAAACATTAAAACCTCTCATTTTTTTGTATCTTGCTATTACGTCTCCAAGAGTATAATTTCTTACATGACCCATATGTATTTTTCCTGATGGATAAGGAAACATCTCTAAGACATAGTATTTTTTTTTATTTGAATCTTTTTTAGCAGAAAATATTTTTTTATCAGACCATATTTTCTGCCACTTTTTTTCAATTATCTTATGATTGTATCTAGAAGACACTTTTTAACTTGACTGTAATTTTAATTTTTTAGCTTTATTTAAAATAGCATTTTCTAACATAGCATTATTATTTTCATCAACTTCTATACCAACCCATTTTAAATTTTTGTATTGTTGACAAAATGATGCAACTCTAAGATTTTGTGTCTTCAACTCAGAACCTGTAATAAATATATTTAGTTTACACCTTTCATTTTCATTTGCTGCCGTCGAATACCAATCTGTAATGATAGTTCCACCAATTGGATCAGCAGAGCTCAACGGCATAAAACTTATTGTATCTAATGTACCCTGCCAAAGATAAGTATTAATTGTCATTCCAGCACTTGACACATTGTTATTATTTCTGTTACCTTCGTTAATTAATCCACCCATACTCAAACCTTCATTTCCAAACAAACCACCACCTGTCTGTAATCTTGTTTGAGCATCTTTTAAGGCAATTTCTTTGTTTACACCTGAATTCATATTCGTTCCAGATCTAGCAATTATTTGTCCTGTGGTCTGTGCTTTAGACCACAACTCTTTCATTTCATCATCTGATTTTCCGGCATTACACGAGCTTAAAAATATAAGAGCTATAAATAACAGTAGCGATTTGATTAATATCATTAAAATGTAATTATTGTATGAATAGTTAAAAGTAAAACATAAAAAAAGGCACTATAAAATAGTGCCTTTTAATCATAAAAAATGATTTAATTAAAATGACATATTTGCACCGATGTACCATGCAGATCCATCAGTTGAAGCAGCGCCATCGTTTTCTGCATCTTTGTTAGAATAACCAAGTATAGCGGTTACACCTGAAGCAACTGCATAAGAAACACTTGCAGATGTTGTATCTTCAGAGTCATCAGTTGTTCCTGCAGTACCTACTGTAGTGCTATCTTTTGAAGTACCTGAAGCAAAACCAACATTAAATGTTAGATCCCCACTTACATACTTAGCACCAGCAGCTACGTACTCACCGTCATTTTGGGCAGTAGCAGATTGCTCAATACTATCACCATCAGCAAAACCAACAGCAACGGTTAAGTCACCAGTTACAGCACTAATACCAAAGTGTATACCACCTTCGTCAGCAGTCATTTGATTAGCACCAGTAATACCACCTTCAGTTTGTGAATAACCAAAACCAACTGTTACAGCTGAGTCACCAAGTGATGTTACATAAGTACCACCTAAAGCAACGTGACCATCAACGGTGTATGTTGAGCCATTAGCTGAGTTGTCATCAGTTGAAGCTGAGAATGACATAGTTAAACCATCTGCTAAGAAATCAGCAGCAGTATGATATTCAATACCATAAACTGTAGCAGCTGTAGTAAAGTCTAAGCCAGTTGGAGCGTTGTTTGCAGTAGCAGTAGCAATAACTTCAGCACCAGCAGAGCTTGGAATTGAAATGTCATGTGAACCAGATGCGTTACCAGCATTTAACAGATCTAATTTTGATCCATCAGTAAATGCTAATGTAAAACCAGCATCACCATCACCACCACTTGTACCGTCAGATGACTCATTTGTTAGCATAAAGCTTGAAGAAATAGTCATACCAGCATCAGTAGTTTCTGATAATGAAATAGTGAAGTTGTTATCATTCACTTGTGCAGTAGTATCAGTACCACTGTTAGGTGATTTAAAAGTAAGACCAGTTTGGTGGTTACCACTCATTGTTGCGGTTACAGCTTCAGCTACTGAAGCGGCACCTAGCGTAGAAATAAGAGCAGTTCCCATTAATAGTTCTTTTTTCATAATTACTCCTTTTGAGTTAATGAATATTCATTAAATGTAAGAAACAAATCTTACATCATTAGCTATTTATAAACAAATTGAATAAATTTCAAAAAAAGCATAGAAATATAGGTATTATTTTTATTGGTGTTGTTTTTTTACAACAAAAAATTATGTTTAATTATAAAAAATTCCTTGAAATTCAAGATTTATTAAAAAAAAACCATAAAAATTGCCAAATTATAGCTATTTCCAAAAACCACTCCCAACAAAGCGTTCTTGATGCAATTCACAGGGGTGTTCATATTTTTGGTGAAAATAGGGTTTTGGAAGCAAAAGACAAGTTTACTTTACTCAAAACGAAATACCCAAATATAGAACTACATCTTACAGGTCCATTACAATCAAATAAAGTAAAACCAGCCATATCTGTCTTTGATGTTTTTCAAACATTAGACCGTGAAAAAATAGCAAAAGAATTTTTTAAATATAAAGAAAAGTTAGTAGGAAAAAGATTTTTCATTCAAGTTAATACAGGTGAAGAAGATTCTAAGAGTGGAATATATTCAAGATATTTAAAGGAATTTTTGAATTTTTGTCAAAAAGATATGGGTTTAAACATAATAGGTTTAATGTGCATACCACCAATTAATGAAGATCCAAAATTACATTTTAAAAAACTTCAATTGCTTGCAAAAGATAACCACCTTAACAAACTTAGTATTGGTATGAGTGGAGACTATTTAGATGCTCTTAAGTTTAATCCCTCATATGTAAGATTGGGAACTATTCTTTTTGGAGAGAGAAATTGAAACAAAAAATAAATATTTATACAAATATTAAAAGTTATGATTTTTTTAATCAAATCATGACAAAATATATTTTAATTTATAAAAGTATTGAGGAATTGCTATCTAACCCAACAAAAAATGATAAAGGGGGAATTATTCTTAATAATAATATTAATAATTTTGGGGGTGATGTAAATCTTCTCTCAAAAAATTATATTGTAATTACGTGTGATAGCAATGTTAATAAAACAAACAAAAATATAAAAATTTTAAAACCCCCACTTTTCCCATATCAATTAAAAAACAGTATTGAAAATTTCCTAAATATTAATTTTTATGAAGTAGAAGATATAGTAATTCAAAATCAAAATATTTTAAATTCAAAAAATAAAAAAACCCAACCTCTCACTGAAATTGAAAGTAAGATATTAATTTATTTAATCACAAATAAATTATGCACTAAAGAATATATTAAAGAAAATATTTTAAACATAAAACCATCAATTGAAACTAATTCTGTTGAAACTCATCTTACTAGGATAAGAAAAAAATTTGATTTTATTAATACAGAGCTCATTATCAAATCAAAAAATAATATTTTGTCAATTGATACTAATCAAAAAAACTTGGATTAATTAATTTAAAGAAACTTTCGTTGAAAGTTTGATTGTAATTATGGTCAAAAAAAGAAAGTTCAAGGTACTCTTGGTCCAGTTTAAGTTTTACCATTCTTAAAATAAAAGGGTTGTTTTCGAAAAAAACCTCAATCTGAAAACTACCCATCTCAAAATTACCAATTTTCTCAACAACTACATTGTTGTTAATTTTAGTCAATTGAGCATTATCAAAAAAATCAGGGTTATTAAAAATATCATAGAAAAACCAAGCAGACGTGTCTTTCGGATTAAAAAACTCATCTTCATCAAGATCATAATTATAATACATTGCCTTATCTTCATCTAATATTATTAGAATCTTTGTAGGTGAATTATACTCAACTCTTATCCTACTCTTGCCAATAAAGATTTTTCCTTCACTAAGCGTGTGATTATCGTTTTGAATAAAAGAGGCTGAAAAATATCTAAGATCGTTCAGATAATTTTTAATTAACTTAACTCTATTTTTTTCATTAGATTCAGCAATGTTAAATATAAAAACAAAGAAAATTATAAAATAAATAAATTTAATTTTTTTTAAGAACATGCCTTTTACCTGCATTGTTTGCCTCTGAAATAATTCCATCTTCTTCCATTTTCTCAATTATCCTTGCGGCTCTATTGTATCCAATTTGCAGGTACCTTTGAATATAGCTAGTAGAAACTTTTTGTTGTTTTGTAATTATATCTACAGCTTTGTTATACAACTCATCATTGTTATTAGAAATTAAATCTCCACTATTATTAATATTATTATTAACCTCATCTAGGGAAATTTCTTTCTTATAGTCAAATGTTGCTTGTTTTTTTATAGCATTCACTACACTTTCAACCTCTCCTTCGGAAATAAAACCTCCATGCAATCTTTTAATATTTGCACCATTTTCTAATAATAACATATCCCCACTTCCAAGCAGTTGTTCAGCACCCATCTCATTTAAAATTGTTCTGCTATCAAATTTGCTTGCAACTTTATAACTAATTCTGCTTGGAAAATTTGCTTTAATAGTCCCAGTAATTACATCAACACTTGGTCTCTGAGTTGCTGTAATTAAGTGTATTCCCGAAGCTCTTGCCATTTGAGCAAGTCTTTGTACTAATGATTCAACTTCTTTACCTGCAACCATCATTAAATCAGCCATTTCATCAATTACAACGACAATAAATGGCATTTTTTCTAATTTAATCTCTATTTTTTCTATTATGGGCATCCTTGTATCTGAATCAATACCAGTTTGAACCTCTCTAAACAATTTTCTTCCTGAGGACATTGTTCTTAAAACTTTATTATTATAAGAAGAAATATTTTTTACATTGATACTACTCATAAGTTTGTATCTATTCTCCATTTCACGCACAACCCACTTTAAAGCAAAAACTGCTTTGTTTGGATTAGTTACAACTGGAGTTAATAAATGTGGTATATCTTCATAAATACTCAACTCTAACATTTTAGGATCGATTAAAATTAACTTACATTCATTTGGTTTAAATTTAAATAGTATGCTTAAAATCATTGCATTAATACCGACTGATTTTCCAGAACCTGTAGTTCCTGCAATAAGTAAGTGAGGCATTTTTTCTAAGTCAGCAAAGACCTTCTCACCCGAGATATTTTTTCCTAATGCTAAAGTTAATGCATTTTCATCTGTTTCAAATCTTTCATCATCAATTAAATCTCCAAATAAAACATTATCTCTCTTTTGATTAGGTATTTCAATACCCATACTTGTCTTCCCAGGTTGAGATGATATTCTTGCAGACAAAGAAGACATAGCCCTTGCTATATCTTCTGATAATCCAACAATCTTGCTCGATTTTATTCCAGCATTTGGAATAAATTCAAATAGGGTGACTATAGGACCCGTCTTAAAACCAGTAACTTTACCTTCAACACCATATTCTGAGAGTGTTTTCTCTAATTTATCAGCAAGATCACTATTTATTTTATTCAATTCTTTATTCGTACCGTTTCTTGAAATAGATTTTTTTAAAAGATCCTTATCCGGAAGAGTAAATGTGAACTGATCAATTTCCAATTGTTCATGTGTTCTTTTAGGTGAACGAACATATTCTTTTTTAGTAATAAAAGAGCTTTTTTTAATGGTTGGTTCATTTCTTGATCTTGCTACTTTTTGTAATGACTTGTTTTTTAATAAGTTATTAATAGGTGAAATAAAATTTAGATATTTTATAAATTTTATTAGCTTAAAAAAAATAAAGACTTTTTTAAAAAAATTATATTTAATTGAAAATGATAAGAAAATTAAAATAAATCCAATTAAAAAAACAATTAGGTTTAAAAGATAGGTCAGTATATGATTGTTTATTTTTTCAAATATATAATAATTTATCTGATCAGATAAAAATATTGAAATTAATCCAGAGTTGAATTTATCTGAACCATATAAATAAATAAAAATACTTATAAAAAAAACACCAAACAAATTTGAAAAAAATCTTAAGAAATATTTTTTGTTTATTATCCCTAAAATACTTTTAATCCCCTCTATTAATATGAACAATCCAACTACATACGAGAGACTACCAATGATAACAATTGAATAACTTGAGAGGTATGATCCAAAAACACCAAAATAATTCATTACATCTTGGCTTATGTCCTGATCAGAAAATTTTTTAAATCCAGGATCGTTCTTGTTATATGATAACAAACTTCCCAAATAAACAAGCGAAAATATGACCGAAATTGACCCAAAAAAAATTTTTATTAAAAATTTTCGTATAGAACCATACTTAAACATATAGTTAGATTGTAATACATTCAGATTGTGGTAATTCGAAGAAAATTATGAAAGAAATACATTCAAACATTAATATTGTTGGTGGTGGGCTTATTGGAGCATTCGTTGCCTACTCTCTTGCAAAAATTGGTTTTAAAATTACTATTATTGAAAAAAAGCAAGCCTATAAAAACAATAAAAATTTAGACTACAGAACTGTTGCAATATCAGAAGGAACAAAAACCTTTCTTGATAAAATCTGCCTCTGGGACGAGATAAATAAATATGCTGAACCTATAAAAAAAATAAAAGTCATAGATAGAAAATTTTCAAATTCTTTGCAATTTGATAACGTAAGAAGAGGATCAAACTTAGGTTATATTGTAAAAAACAAACATCTACTTAGTATTATTTATAAGAAATTAAAATCGCAGAAAAATATAAAAATATTTAACAATGCTAAAATTGTTAATTTTGAAAACAATAATGATACAATAAAAATTAATTTAACTAATTCTTTAATTGTATCAAATTTAAATATTGCAGCAGATGGGAAAAATAGTTTTGTAAAACAATATCATAAAACCCCATTTTTTTTTAAAGATTATAAAAAAACTGCACTAGTTGCAATTTTCACCCATTTATTAAACCATAACAACACAGCTTATGAGTTTTTTTATAAAAACGGACCCCTTGCTATACTTCCAATGCAATCAGTACATGGAAATTTTGCAAGTTCAATTGTTTGGACAAATGAAAGAAAGTATTTGAATTCAATCAATGAATTAACTAACGAAAAAATTATATCAATACTAAATCATTATTCTCAATTTGTTGTAGGAAATATTAAACAGATTATATCTAAGCAAGTTTTTCCTTTAACAGCACATTTGAACACAAGTTTTTATCAAGAAAGAACTATTTATATCGGCGATGCCGCACACTCATTTCATCCTATTGCTGGACAAGGATGGAATTTAGGAATGAAGGATATTGAAAATCTCTTTAATTTAATAATTAAGTATAAGTCCTTGGGTATTGAAATTGGTGGACAAAATTTTTGTAAAGAATATCACAATGATAATTATTACAATGCTTATAGACTTTATCAAGTTACAGACAAATTAGACGGTCTTTTTCAAAATCAAAACCCACTGATTTCTCTAGGAAGATCTATTGGTCTAAAATATCTTCAAAAAAACAAAAAAATAAATAATTTAATTAGTGATTTTGCAATGGGTGTTAATTAATCGTTTTGTTATCAAAGTTCCCAATAAGTTCTAATTCAATAACTGATTTAAGTTTATTATAAAAATCTAATAAATTTGATGTTTCAAGCAAAGCTTGTTTATCTATATTTTTGAAAGGAGAAACCATTGCAATAAATTTAATTATTTGACTGATTTCAATATTTTCAATTTCCTCCAGATTTAGGTTGATAGATTTAAATTTAATATACTTTTCATAAACTTCGAGTAGTGACTTTTTTTGCTCATCTGTAAAAAAATTTTCTTGATCATCATTTTTAATTAAACTGATATTAACTATTCTAAAATTATATTTTTGTTCAACCTCATTGATGACCTTAAAACAGTTAATTCCTTGTAAACTTATTAAATATCTACCATCATTAGTTTCATTAAAACTATGAATTTTCCCCACACAACCGATATTAAATAAATCATTATTTTGGTCAGTTTGAATCATTCCAATTTGCCTATCTCTAGCTAATGCATAATTAATCATTTCAATATATCTTGTTTCAAAAATATTAAGTGGGAGACTGGTGCCCGGAAATAAAACAGCTCCGTTTAAAGGAAATATAGCTAATTCCATTAAGAAAACATCATCTGAGATAATTTTTTTCTATATTTAATAGTAAATTCATTAGAATTGCCTAAAACTTCAAAAAATTCAACCATCTTATTTTTAATCTTTTCTTTATTTTTTGGATAATTATCCAGTAATAAATTCATACTATTCACATAATCTTTTATTGAGAAATATTTATCTGCAACCTCAATAATTAAATTTATATCATCTGGCTTTTTTTCTAATTTACTAATTAACTCGCTAATATTAGGACCAGAAAGATTATTTTTTATTATTTCTATTTTTTTTATTAGTTGAACAATTTCATTTTTTTCTTTCATTTCATTATTTAGTGAGTCAATAAAAGAAACAGCTTCTTCTAATTGTTTTAATTCTAAGCAACACTCTAAATAGAAATACATTGCTTTTATCTCATCAGGATTTTTAGATATAAAATCTAAAAGAGTATCTTTAGTATCTTCAAATTTTTTTTCATCCATACTTTCTTTTATTTCTCTAAAAAATTCAGTGTAATCTTCATTAATTTTTGATCCTAAACATTTCTCAATGAATTCTATCACTTGTTTTTCTGGTATGACACCTTGAAAGGCATTTGCAATTTGTTTATCTTTGAAAGCATATACAGTTGGAATAGATTGTATTCTAAGTTGAGCAGCAATTTGTTGATTTTCATCAATATTAATTTTTACAAGGGTTACTTTGTCTGAACCATTTAAAATCTTTTCTAAAACAGGGGTGAGTTGTTTACACGGTCCACACCAAGGTGCCCAAAAATCAACTACAATTAATTTATTAACACTTGCTTCAATGACTTTATCATTAAAATCATCTTCATTTACATCAACTATATTTGTTTTTTCACTCATAAAGTTTCAACTACACAATAATTCTCTAATGAGAAAATATTAATTTTTTTATTATTTTCAACCATGAATCTAATAAAGTCATTAGTTTTTAGAGAAATTGTTGTTGTGTTGATAAG
>CESW01064174.1_pt1 | contig 10044 bp, 7 predicted proteins | sample 531171 | NCBI WGS metagenome assembly CESW01 (sample SAMEA2621859, study PRJEB7988) | marine metagenome | biome: marine biome (ENVO:00000447); feature: surface water layer (ENVO:00002042); material: "saline water (ENVO:00002010), including plankton (ENVO:xxxxxxxx)" | depth 5 m
CCCTTAACTAAATGATCTCCTTGAGGAATAAGCCTCTGGTGAAAGGGGCAGGTCAAGATAGTTGCACATTGATCTGTCGTGCTGTAGCGAAAGTGATTGCAAGTAATGCAAATCTTTGTGCGTTTACTTTCAACTCTCCGTGATAATCGAAGTATTCCCATTCCTGCCAGTCCTCCATAGTTAGTTAGTACAAGTGTACTAATATTTATAGCAATCAAACTACCTATTGGTCAACAATTAGTTCTCGAGGGGGCTATGGGGGATAAGTCCTTATGGGAATGGATATATCATTGCCTCAGATATTTTTGTCATTTTTATTATCCAATAAGATACCTAAATTATGGAATGTATGGGGTGCAGTTCTTAAAATTTAAAAAAAGTTTTAAAAACTTTGAATAAAAGACATTATTTTAAATTTTATTGAAAAAACTTTATTTGGTATTACTTTTAAGGAAAGTTTTAGAAATTTGAATAAATTTAAATTTATTGACTTATTTGCTGGCTTAGGAGGATTTCATTATGCTCTAGATGCTTTAGGTGGTGAATGTGTATTTGTAAGTGAGATCGATCAAAATTTGCAAAAATTATATATAAAAAATCACAAAATAAATCCCTCAATAGTTCATGGCGATATTTCAAAATGTATTAATAAAGTTCCGCCACATGATATTTTAGTGGCTGGTTTTCCCTGCCAACCTTTTTCTAAAAGTGGAAAACAACTTGGTTTTGATGATAAGAATAGAGGGGATTGTATTTTTTATGCCATAGATATTTTAGAAAGATTAAGACCAAAATTTTTTATATTTGAAAACGTTAGTAACTTCGCAAAGCATAATAATCTCCAGACTTGGAGAGAGATCAAACTAATCCTAAAAAAATTGGGTTATTGCGTAAGGTCAACTGCAGATTTAATTGAAAATGGTAAGTTTTCACAAAAGCCTATTTCCCCGCACCAATTTGGTTATCCGCAGAAAAGAGAAAGGTTTTTTGCAGTTGGTTCTCTTGACTATATACCTCGAAATCCATTCCCAATTACAAACGATATAAAACCCTCGCTGATAAATTTTCTTGATAAAGATCAAGAAATTGAAAATATCCATGATCCTTTATTTGATATTGAAAAGTGCAAAATTGGTTCTCAAGGGACAAAAGCTATTAATTTATGGAATGAATTTATAAAATGCTTACCAAATTTTCATAAAGACCTTCCATCATCTTTTCCATTATGGTTGGAAGAGTGTTTTGCTTCTTATTCATATGCTACTCAAACGCCATATCAATGTTTTATTGAAAAAGGTTACTCTGAAGAGGAAATTGATGAAAAACTAAACGATTTACCTCCTTACGCTAGAGAAAAAGTTTCTCAATTTCCTCTTTGGAAAATAAAATTTATTGATCACAATAGAGAATGGTTTAAGAAATACGCAAATTATATTGATCAATCTATTGTTCAAGAAATTCGTAGTTTGGATTATACATATAGAAAATTAGAGTGGAATTATAAAAATTCTCTTAGTAGTGACATATGGAAACATACTATTCAACTTCGACCAAGTGGACTGAGAATTAGCAATCCATCTTATGTCCCAACAATTGTATCTATGAATAGTAACCAAAGACCAATATATGGTCCTTTAAAGAGATATCTAACAACTCGCGAGATATCAAGAGTTTTTGGGTTCCCAAGCTCATTTTTGCTAAGTGGTAATCATAATGCTGATGTTAAAGCGTTAGGAAACGCAGTTCATACTCAAGTAGTAAAATTAATTGCAAAAAATCTTATAAGTTATGGTAATTTGAGAAAATTAAATAACTTAAATAACTTAAATTTAAATCATAGAGTTTCTGCCTGATGAATTCTTCTTCTGTCAACATACAACCAGGCATGGGGGTTTATGGATACTTCAAACACATCAATTACAAAGCATGGTTCGCTTTAGCAGAATTTATTGATAACGCACTTCAAAGCTTTGAGACAAAAAATGGTACTTTTGAAACCAGGAATTCATGTCTCATAAAGATTACATATGACCCTAATGATGATTTCATGTCTGTTGAGGATAATGCTTTCGGAATATCAGAAACTGAACATGAGAGAGCATTCACAGCTGGCGTTCCTCCAAAAGATAAATCTGGCTTATCAGAATTTGGAATAGGTATGAAATCCGCCGGATTATGGTTTTCTCCTGATTGGTCAGTTATAACTCAACCTATAGATTCAGAAAAAATATTTGAATATAACTTAATTGAAAGTGAATTAAAAAAAGGGGATGGTACTTTAACTCCTGAAATTAAAACTAGGAATGAGAATCAAGGCTTTACAAGAATTGAGTTAAGAAATTTACATTCACAATTAAGGGGTAAGACAATAAAAAAAATAAAAGATCATTTATCTTCAATTTATAGATGTTTTTTAAGGTCAAATAAACTCATAATTGAATTTAATGGTGAGAGACTTAATTATGAAGATCCTGAAATTTTAGTCGCTTCTCCTGCTTGGGACAAAGATTCGGAAAAAATCTTATGGAAAAAATCTATTTCTTTGAAATTAAGCAATGAATCAAATATTAAAGGTTTTGTTGCTATTAGAGATAAAGGTTCAACTACTAAAGCAGGATTTAGCTACTTTCGTAGAAAAAGGTTAATTGAAGGGTCAGATGATGAGAAGAAAAGACCTGTTGAAATATTTGGGAGTACAAACTCATTTGAATATCAAAGAATATTTGGTGAAATTCATATTGATGGTTTCGATGTATCGCATACTAAAGATAGTTTTAATTTTTTAGATTATGAAGAAGAGTTAAATGAAAAGCTGAAAGATTTTATAAATGATGAACCTATTAAAATTATCAAACAGGCAAGGGAGTTTAGAGTTAAGCAATTAGATGAAAAATCAAAAATAGATCTAATTTCTGCGACTAAAGAGATTGCTTCAGCATTAAGTGCTGAGAACCAATCTATCTCCTCAACTGTAAAGGATACCCCAGATCAAAATTCTCTATTAAATAGATTATCTAGTGCTATTAAACCTAATCCTGATTTGGCTATAAATAGTTTTGAAAGTAATACATCAGAAACCTTAAATAGTAATAAAGAAATTGATTATGAATCTGAGAAAATTTTTAGTTATCCAATAGGCGGAGTTGATTGGAATATTTCAGTAACTATGAAACCATTAAATAATGAAGATTTATATTCGATTAAATTTTTAGATAAAGAATCTGAAAATGTCAAAAGTAAGGTTAAAAATTTAAGTATTGTCATTAACACAAGTCATGATTTAATTCTGAAAAATTGTACTAATTCAAGTGATGCTTTATATGTAACTCAGATTCTTATATTAGCTATTTCAACATCTGAAGTAATAATGACTGCTCAAGGGCATCGATTTGTAGGATTATTGAGGCAATCAATAAATGAATTAATTAGTAGAATAGTTAGCAATAATTGACTTATGTCAGAGATTGTTCCAATTAATATGAATGATTTTTGGGTTCCTGAGCAAGGACATACTTATAGGCAATTTGAGGATTACTGTAAGGATAATGAGGGTATAAAAGAAAATGATTTAGAAATAATTAGGGAAAATGCAAAGAAAATTCTTGAAAGATGTATCAACCCAAATACTAATAAAGAGTTCAACAGAACGAATCTACATATAGGCGATGTGCAGAGTGGTAAAACTTTAACTATGACTGCTGCGATCGCACTTGCGCATGATAATAATTTTTTGTTGACTACTATATTGTCAGGCACAAAAAAAATATTGAAAGCTCAAAATGAAACAAGAATTGAATCTATACTTCAAAAAATCGATAAAGATAAAGATAAATTTTACTTTTATAGAGGAGATGATGCACAATTAAAAACCCAAATTGAGAAACTTGAAAGAAAACCAAAATTAGGTGGAATGAATAAGATGGTTGTCTCAATTATTTTAAAAGAGCCAACAAATATTGATAAGTTAACTTCGAAATTGAAGGAATTTAATATTAAAGATAAAGTTTATGGCTCTCTCATTCTTGATGATGAAGCAGATCAAGCAAGTCTAAATACTTTAATAAGAAGAAAAGGTGAGAAAAGTTCTACTTATAAATTAATAAACTCACTAATAAAATCTCACTCATCCTATACAACATTTATACAAGTTACTGCTACGGCTAGCGCCCTTTTTTGTATTCCATCTGATGATCCATTATCTCCAAAGTATGTTTCAATTTCAAGGCGTTCAGAAAAGTATATTGGGATTCATACTTATTTCAGAAATCAAGATACAATCGCAGCGTTTGTAGAGAATATTAGTGATGAGGATATTCCAGACAGCAGTGATGAAAATGGATTACCCCCTCAGGCTTTAATAGATTCATTAGATTATTACATCATTGCAGTTGCAGTTGCAAAATTCTTTAAAATTAAAGGACCTTTTACTTATTTGTGTCATCCAGATTCATTGACTAGCGAGCATGAAAAATACCATTCATGGATTATAAAACGTTTTGAAAATCTTTATAATGTTTTGCACGATGATGAATCTTTATTACTTAAAAAACTTAATTTCCGAACAATAATTGAAAATATCTCAAATAAAATAGGGTTTCCTAGCTTTAGTGATTGGAGTCAAATACAATTAGAGTTAATAAAAATAATAGATAATTCTCCAATAATTTCAATAATTAATAAAGATAATCAAATTCCTGATTTGAAAAATTTCTGGGACCAATCTAATACTCATATTATTATTGGTGCCATGTCTATTGAAAGAGGATTTACTGTAGAGGGATTATTGGTAACTTATCTCTCAAGAAAGCCTGGGAAAAATGCTGATAATATTCAGCAGAGAGCAAGATTTTGTGGTTATAAAAATACAAAACATTTGGCACTTTCAAAATTATGGCTTGATAAAGATAATTTAAATTTCTTTAAATCAGCTTTGATTACAGAAAATGCTATTAGGCATGGTTTGGGTCCTCACCTTCACTTAGAAAAACCCTACCTTAAAGAAGGTTTTGCAATCCCAGTTAAAAAACCTTTTAGACCAACTAGAACTAATATTCATGAAGTTCTAAATACCGATGGAATATTTGGATGGTTTTATCCGAAGTATGCTCAATATTTGGAATTTGATAAGAGAGAAAATAATAAATTTTTAGCACAAGAAATAATTCAAAAATATAAGTTTGAATCTCAAACTCATAGAAATTGGAGGTGTATTTCTACAGATCAAATGAAGATAAAAGATTTAAAACTATTCCTAAATAAGTATGAAACTTGTGAAAGTGATAAGAATCACTTAGCTATGTTGAATACAGCTTTACAAAATAATCTCACTCAATTCAATGATGATGATGAGATTTTGACTTGTGTACGAATTCCACTTTTAAGGAATACAAATCAACTTGACCATCAAGGTTATATAGATAACCCTACGAGAAAAGGTATTAAATATAAATTAAAAGCTGGTGAAAGGATTAGAAAATATGAGTTACCTGAGGCTACTAATTTTGATAGAGGATATGACCCAAAAAAGAAATGGCTTGGTGATAAAAGTATGGTCAACTTAAAGCGTGTTACCTTACATTTGAATTTGGTTAAATTCTATATTGCTAATCCACTTGCTTTTGATGATGATATTGAATGCGACAAGAAATTAAAACAGTATTTTGAAAAAGAACAAACATCAACTTTTATAATTCATGTCAAATTTCCTGATTTAGATGATTGGAAATTTTATAGCCAATAATGATATCACTCCAAGAGTACAAAGATTTCTATGAAAAGTCTTTAAAACATAATTTTGATAATTCTGATTCTATTTTTATAGATCAATTTAAATTAAACAGAAATATATATTTTGGATTTAATAAACTTAAAAATTTAATCATTATTCTCCCAAAAAATATTTACCAGACGACTGTAGGTATTAAGAATATATGTATGCTTTCTTCACCACAAAAATTTATATCCCTATTGGATAATTCTTTTTCAGTTTATGGATGCCCTTTAATTTATACCTCTAATATGATTTTGGAACAATATGAAATGCTTACACATATTAATGATTTGCTTGAATTAAACGATTATCCAATTCAAATTAATAGATTTTTAAATATTCTGGAGAGTTTGAATCTTAAAAATAATAATTTCAAAAGCTCTGGATTCTTTGCCGAAGCCTGTTTAGTTGATTCTCTTTTAGATAATTATCCGAATATTGCTGATCATTGGATTTCAACTAGAAATAGTGCATTTGATATTAAGTCCTCTAAAAATAATCCAGATATTGAAATAAAGTCGACATTAAATGATGAATTAAGAGAACATAAGATTAGTATTAATCAAATTCAGGCATTTAAGTCAAATAAAAATGCTGAACTCGCTTCTTTAATTGTTTTTAGAGAAGAAAATGGCATATCTTGTAACGATATTTGTAAAAAAATAATGTTAAGAATTGAAAAATCGGGGGTTGGTTATTCAAATATATTTAACTTATTAATTTCATTTAGCAAAAACAGTGATTTTAATAATAATAGGTTCAATTTAATTAGAACAAGAAAAACGATAAAAATTATTAGACCGGACTTCTCTTCTTTTATATTAGACCCCCAACCTGTTTGGCTTAAAGGTGGAAGTTTAAATATAGATTTTGAATTGATTAATAGCTTAGGATCAAACTTAAAAGGCTTTTATTGAAAGATCATATCAATGTAATAAATTTAACTGCAGTTCGATTATTTTCTAAGTTTCAGTTGATTTCTCATATACATACTTTTTTGATGAGTGTGAGTTAGAGTTTTTCTTGTTGGTTTATTTTGAGTATTGTTTGTACCTCCAATTTTTAAAGAGGTGATGTTTTTTCTTAATTTGTTTTTGAACTGATTGATTTTCATAGGTTTGTTATTAATCATTTAACAATCCATTCACTCATTAACAAACTTGCTTTATCAGCATCATTAAATTCCAAATAATACTTGACTCTTTCATGAGCTGATTCAGCTATTTCACCTTTAGACCAGAAACGAATGCGCTGAGTATGCTGACAGTTTTCTCTGGTAATTTCTTTAGGTTCTTTGTTCATTTTTAATAAATAAAAGTGGATTAAATGTATTTGGGTTTTGGTGATCTTGGCTTTGCTAAGTCAGATAGTATTTCTAATTGAAGTTGGATTGGTTCTAGCTGTGAACGCAATGCATCATTAACGAATACTTTATCGTTATCAATTTGCTCAACTATTAGTTTTAGCTCTTGAATTAATTTTTCTTGTGTTGGCAAAATTTTTTCGTATTCAATATCAGTAGAGTCCTGATGAATCACAAATTGCCCATTATTTAGTGGTATCTCAAATGCTTCACGTTGTTTAGGTACTAAGGCAGATCCGGTTGGTTGTTGTGGTTCGTATTGTTTATTTGTATAAGTGGTCGTAAGCTCTGGCGTGCCAAAACTTTCGTTACGACTACCTTTATTTTTAAACTTTGGTTGGAATTTTTCATCAAAGAATCCCCCTAGATAACCTCTCATGGCTTTGATAGAAGGTAATCTTTTATTTCTTTTTAGGTACTGAAGACTGTCATATCTAAGACCAGTTCCAATAGATCTTGAAATTTCGACTAAGTGAGAAACGGATGCGGCTTCAGCTAAAGGATGCCAGCTAGAATGACTTTCCAATATATTTTTGTACTGCTTATAAGCAACAAGATTATTGCTAATAACATCTTGAGACCAACCTTCCTCGCTCATAGCTTTAGTTAAAGCTCTATGCTCTTTTGATCTTTGAGGATAATTACTTTTATATTCAGCAATCTTTCCAATTATTATCATTCTTTCCTTTTGAGCTTTTTGACGAGCTTCAAGATAAGACAGGATATTAGCTTTGATATCGGTAATTAATTGACCAAAATCATCTGAGTGTTCGGAATTAATTATTTGTATTAAAGACATATTTAAATTTTTTAGTAATTAAGAATCGTGACGTCACGAAACTCGACTACCGCAACCCGTAACTTGTCTGCGATGAACGGTAGTTATTTGAATAAATAAGGTTTTGTATTAGTTACTGTTATTAATGGATGATCGCGGTTATACGTATACCTTTAGTTAACTAATGGAGTAGAAGTACTTTCAAGGGAAATCAATAAGGGATGTCCAAGGAAAGCTGATTTGTCATCCTTCTCCCCCTATTAAGCCGTCATAACTCTGAAGTCAGTCAGGGACTGATTTGTTGTTTTCTCCCCCTATTAGGACGTGACCTTTCTTAAGCCAGTGAGAGAATCAATAGTTCTTTCTCCCCCTATTAACCCGCCACCCCTTTAAAAGTCAGTCAGAGATTCAGTTGTTATGTTCTCCCTGTATTAATCCGTTATACCCTCTAAAGTCAGTGAGAGAGGGAATTTTAATTTCTCCCTGTATTAATCCGCCATAACTAAATAACATCTAATCCAACTTTCTTTAAATAATTCCAAGTAGGGTCATACTTCTCACTGTCTCTAGTTTTATCTAAAGGATCTCCCTCAGGAACAACAATAATCATTCCTTGACGTGCTCTTGTTAAAAGAACTCTATATGCATTTAATTTATTTTTTTGAGCTTCTGGATCAATGATGTTATTCCATTTAAATCCCGCAAAAGATTTATATAGCCAATCCTCTGAATTTTTTATAAAATCTCCATCCCATATCAATCCTGTCCAATCTAGTTCTAGTCCTTGTACTTTAAATTCTGTAGCAGCATCCTCTAAGGCAAAGCTTGATCTTACGTCATTCTTTTCCTCTAAAAACCAATTTGCTACTTTCTTATCGGTTATTGATTCAACAAATATTCCAAGAGTTTTTAATCGATATGCACCTGATGAACTTAATAGTCCATATCTCTCTGAGCCTCTTGCTTTTTTTCTTAACCAATTTTTAGCTTTATCAAGTGAGCGTGTGATTTTAATAGGATATAAAGACTTTAGTTCAATTAATATATTCTTAGCCTCTAATAAATTTCCGTCCAATAAATTAGATATAAATTTGGTAACTTTTTCTGATCTAAAAGATCTTATTGAGATACTTAAGTGAAGATGATCGTTTCTAAAAAGTCTTCCTTGAAGTTGATCCAGATTAAAGGAGGGCAAATAATATTTAGAATCTAATTCATTAGAAATCCAAACTTTCCAATTTGGGAAATGATCTCTTATTGCTTTAAGCCATTCTTTCATACCTCCTTCTCCTTTATTTATTTCTTGCCCTCCGCCAACTAAGCAAACTAACACTGCCCAACCTTGATGCCGATTAAGGGATTTCAGCAAAATTTCAGGTTGCGAAGAGTTGAGATCCTTAAGGTTTATATCAAGTTTATTTCTTCTGTTATTAATTGTATTAATTGTTTTTTTTAAGTCGTAAGCTCTTTGCGCTTCATCAAAAATTACTATCCTTTCTGGGGGTGGTGCATTATTAATTAAACATTCATCTATGAAATGATGATTTTTTTGAATAAAAGATTGAACCTCTCTTCTCGCTGCAGGTTTATTTTTATTATTTGGACAAGCGTCATTCACTAAAGCTTCAGTAAGAACATTTACTAGAGGAACATTTCCAGACAAGAAAACTGCATGTTCTTCTTCCTGTTTATCTTTTCTTCTTCTTTCGCAAGCAAGATTTAATCCTGCTAAAGTTTTACCTGCACCAGGAACTCCTGTTAACAAAATAATTGATTTTTCATTATTACTTTTTGAATTATCAATAATCTCATTTAATAGTATCGAAGTCTGTCCAAGATTATCTGAACCTGCTTCGTTTCTACTAATGTTAGAAACACTATGTCCTCTATAAAGAACCTTGCTCGCCTCCACAATTGTTGGTGTAGGCAGATATGAACTATTAATCCAATCCGAAAATATAATTTCTTGTTGTAAGTTAGTTTTGCTTAAAACATCATCTATCAAATTCTTTAAATTTAATTTATTTGCCAGAAGACAATTATTTAATATTCCATCCTTAGAAAAATCAATAATGTTTGAGGTGTTTTTTGCCTCAGTAGAAACAAGAATTGGAACTATATTTGCATCATGAC
>CESW01117526.1_pt1 | contig 10042 bp, 12 predicted proteins | sample 531171 | NCBI WGS metagenome assembly CESW01 (sample SAMEA2621859, study PRJEB7988) | marine metagenome | biome: marine biome (ENVO:00000447); feature: surface water layer (ENVO:00002042); material: "saline water (ENVO:00002010), including plankton (ENVO:xxxxxxxx)" | depth 5 m
GAATTCTGTGATCGAAAAAGAAAAAAAATTAAATTTAGCGTTAACAAAATTAAAAAATTTAAATCTACAAAAGCTAGACATAAAAAAAAACATTGAAAACTTAAGTACTCAGAAGAATCAATTAGAAATTGAAAAACAGGAATTGGAGGAAAAATATAAAAATTTATTAAATGATTATAATAGTTTAAGTAAAAAATTGGATGAATTTCAAGATCAAGAAAAAATTGGACAAAAAAAACAAATTGAATTTTCTGAAAAAATAGATGAATTAAATCAAGAAACAGATACTTTGTTAGGTGAAATTGATAAATGGCAAACGTAAGTATTAAATTTAATGGAAAAGAATTTTTGCTATCTTGTGAAGATGGACAAGAAGAACATTTAGAAGAGTTGCTAATTCAGATTAACCAAAAGTTTAATAATTTAAAAAATGACTTAGGAAATCTAGGAGAAAACAAACTTTTATTGATTACTGCGGTAAAAGTAATGGATGAATATTATGAAACAAAAAAAAAAGTAGAAAAAAAGAGAGATGAATTAAAAAATCTATCAAATAAATTTAGAGAATTGAAATCTTTAATTTATGAATATAGAGATAAAAAGGAACAAGAAATTATTAAATTAAATAAAGATCATTCTAAAATAAAAGATGAAATTGAAAAAAATCAAAAGAGTTACGAAAAATTAATTGATGAAGCTACTAATGAAATATCAAGTTTTGTTGAGAAAGCAAACTTAGGAAATTTGTCTTAATAAGCCATTGTGAATAAATCTCAAATTAGAAATAAGATACTAAAATTAAGGAAAAAAAATTATGTTAAAAATATAGAAATTGATTTTAAATATATTTTACAAATATTAAGAAAAAAAAAAATTCAAGGTAAAATTATTGGTGGTTATTATCCTATCAACCATGAATTAAGTGATATACAAATTTTAGAAAAATTTGAAAAACTAGATTATCTTGTTACTCTACCAAAAATAAAAAAAAACTCTCAAATGGATTTTTTTTATTGGACAACAAAAGATCCTCTTATAATAAATAGTTATGGAATTCCTGAACCAACTTCTAATAAAATAAAATATCCTGACATTTTATTAGTCCCACTAGTTGCTTTTGATAATGATTTCAATAGAGTCGGTTATGGGGGAGGATTTTACGACAGATATATAAAAAAAAAAAAGAATAAAAAAATTATTACAATTGGCTTAGCTTATTCTTTTCAAAGAGTAAAAAAAATAATGATAAATAAATACGATTCTAAATTAGATTTTATAATTACAGAAAAAAAAAATTAAAATGAGAATATTATTTTTAGGAGATGTTGTGGGAGTCTCAGGGTGTTCAAAAATAGTGAACAATCTATCTAATCAAATAAAATTAAATAAAATAGATTTTGTAATTTTAAATGCTGAAAATGCATATGAAACTGGAGTAGGCCTTACAAAAGAAATTTGTAACGATTTTTTTAAATGTGGTGTTAATGTAATAACAACAGGAAATCATGTTTGGGATCAAAAAGATATAATGAACTTTATTGAGAAAGAAAATCGTTTACTTCGGCCAAAAAATTTATTTGAACCAGCTCCTGGTAAGGGATTTGAAATCTACACCACTAACAAAAACGAGAAGATTGGTGTTCTAAATTTAATGGGAAATGTTTTTATGAAAAAATGTAATGATGTTTTTGAAGCTTCTAGTGAATTCATAAACAAATACAAACTTAAGAGAGATTATGACTTTCTTGTAATTGATTTTCATGGTGAAATAACAAGTGAAAAAAATGCTATAGGTCATTTTTTTGATGGTAAAGCTTCTCTTGTAGTTGGAACTCATACTCACATACCTACAAATGATGCTCGAGTTTTAAAAAATGGAACAGCTTATCAAACTGATGCAGGCATGTGTGGTGATTATGACTCAGTAATTGGAATGAATAAAACAAATTCTTTAAATAGGTTTATGAAAAAAGATTCAACTAAACACTTTCCTGCAAAAGGTGAAGCCACATTAAGTGGAGTAATTGTTGATTGTAATATTGAGACTGGCTTAGCTAACAAAATAGACAGCTTTATTTTTGGAGGTCAATTAAATAATTCTTAAATTGATATATGGCGGGGCATTCTCATTGGGCGGGTATTAAACACAAAAAAGGTAAAGCCGATAAGCTTAGGTCTAAAATTTTTTCAAAATTATCCAAAGAAATAACTGTTGCAGCAAAATTGGGTGATAAAGATCCAGCTATGAACCCTAGATTAAGATCTGCAATTCAAGCGGCAAGATCAGCAAATATGCCAAAAGACAATATTGGAAGGGCAATTGACAAGTCATCTAATAATGTGGAATTAAATTTTGAAGATTTAAGATATGAGGGGTTTGGACCTAGTCAAGTTGCAGTCATTGTTGAAGCTTTAACTGATAATAAAAATAGAACCGCTTCTAATATTAGAACTATATTTCAAAAAGCAGGAGGGAGTCTTGGCACCCAAGGCTCTGCTTCGCATAATTTTACTCAGTTAGGTGTAATTAAAATTGATAAAAAAGAGATTTCAGATGAACGAGTTTTTGAGCTAGCTATTGAAGCCGGCGCAGATGAGTGTAAATCAAACGATGATTTTCATGAAATTCAATGCCAAAAAAATGAAATTTATAATGTAAAAAAAAAATTGGAAAAAGAAATTAGTAATTTTATATCAACAGAAATTGAGTGGCTTCCTTTAAATAGTGTTAAAATTTCTAAAGAAAGACATGAAGATTTAATAAGTTTTTTTGAGTTACTTGATGAAAATGATGATGTACAAAACATTTATTCTAATGCTGAATTTATAAAGTAGATTATGTTAATTATTGGTATAGACCCTGGAATATCAGGATCAATCTGTTTTTTTGAAGATGGTAAAATTATTGATGTTGTAGTAATGCCAACAATGACGGTGGGTAAAAAAAATAAAAGACAAGTAAATGGTTCTCAAATTTATAATGAAATTTTAAAAAGGATCATGAAAATTGAAAAACAAAATGTGCGAGTAATAATTGAGCAAGTGTCTGCAATGCCAGGGCAAGGAGTAACTAGTATGTTTAATTTTGGACAATCTTATGGGATTTTAAAAGGAATATGTTCAGCAATGCAACTACCAATGTATTTCGTAAGACCAGCCAAATGGAAAAAATATTTTGGTCTGATAAATTCAGAGAAAGATGCAAGTAGAACAAGAGCGATAGAGATGTTTCCATATTTCTCTTCTCAACTTTCAAAAAAAAAGGACTCAAATAAAGCAGATGCAATATTAATCGCCAGTTTTTATTATGAAACTTATAAATTTGAGGAACAATCTAATTAATAAAAGACAAAATCATGACACAATTAAGTGTGAGAAGAAATCATGGAAGCTGATATTTCAACACAAGCAGTAGGCTTAGCATCAAGTGCGGATTTTTCGTTAATGAATTTATTCATTAGAGCAGATATTATTGTTAAATCAGTAATCATTCTTTTGATAGCTTGTTCCATATATTCATGGGCTGTGATAATAGAAAAATTTAGGTTATTTAAGAAAATAAATTTATCTACAGAGGAATTTGAAACAAAATTTTGGAATTCAAAATCAGCAGAGTCTTTTTATAACAATCTTCCCGCAAATACCGAAGATCCTATGGCTTTAATATTCAAAGACGCAATGCAAAATTTGTTAAAAAGAAAATCAAAATCGGACTTAAATAGCAGAATAACCACAATGCTAGAAACAGGTATCGAAAAGCAAATGAGTAAAATCAGTAAGGGTTTTACTTTCCTAGCAACTGTAGGTTCTACAGCACCTTTTATAGGTTTGTTTGGAACTGTTTGGGGTATAATGAATTCATTTCAATCAATTGCTATCTCAAGAAATACAAGCTTAGCAATAGTTGCACCAGGTATTGCAGAAGCTCTTTTTGCAACAGCACTTGGTTTATTGGCTGCTATTCCAGCAGTAGTTGCTTACAATAAATTTAATTACGACTCAATTAAATATTCGCAAAAATTAGAAAATTTTTCAAAAAGATTTTTAACAATAATTTAAAATGACTTTTAAATTGAATCGTTCATCAAAAGAACCAATGAGCGAGATAAATGTTACTCCATTCGTTGATGTAATGTTGGTACTTTTAATAATATTTATGGTTACAGCACCCTTATTAACAGTTGGTGTACAAGTGGATTTACCAGAAAGTTCCGCAGACTCTCTTCCAGAGGAAGCAGAGCCTTTAACTCTCTCTATAAATTCTAAAGGAGAGATTTTTATTCAAGAGTCCAAAGTAGAGTATGAAAAAATAATTGCAAAAGTATTAGCAGTTTCAAAAAACAGAACTGATACAAGAATTTACGTGAGAGGTGATAAGACAATTAATTATGGAAGAGTTTTGGAAATTATGGGATTATTATCTGGCTCTGGTTTTACAAAAGTAGCTCTTATATCAGAACCATATAAAGAAAGGTAAACACAAGTGAATAGAAGTATACTTATCTCTTCTGTTTTACATTTAATTTTGATTATTATTACAGCCATGAGCCTGCCATTTTTAGCAAAAAAACCAATAGACCTTCCACCAATAGTTTCTATAGAGTTAATACAGATTACAGATAAAACAAACATTCCGTTTGCTCCAAAGGCAAAAAAGACTATTGAAAAAATTAAGGAAAAAGAAAAAAAACTTGTTTCTGAACAAGCCCCACCAAAAAAAGTAAAAAAAATTAAACCAGACTCTGTTCCAATGCCCGATGACAAGATGAAAAAAGTTGAAAAAATAAAAGAGGATAAACAAAACCCGGAAAAAATTGATGATGAGGTAAAACAAGTTTCTGAATTCGAGAAAAAAGAATTATTTGACCCTAACAGCATAGCTGCATTAATTGACAAATCCAAAGTAGAAACTGCACAAACAGTAAATAAGACTGACAAAGTGACACAAGACCAACAAAAAAATTTAGAAAATACAGGGTTAACTTTAAGTGAGGAAGATGCCTTGAAAGCCCAAATTTTTGGATGTTGGAGTATACCTTTAGGTTTACCTTATAACGAAAATTTATTAGTAAGGATCAAACTTTTATTAAATCAGGATGGAACAGTATTACAATCAGAGATATTAGATCATGCTAGAATGAATAAACCAGGTCAAGGATTTTATAAGGTTTTAGCTGAAAGTGCATTAAGAGCTATTAAATTATGCCAACCTCTCAGAGTTCCCACAACTGGTTATGAAAGATGGAAAGAGCTTCAATTAAATTTTGATGCAAGAGAAATGTTAGAAGGATAATGTATAATATGTTTCGAATTTTATTTATCTTTTTTGTATTAGTTCCATTAAAGTCATGGGCTTTAATTGAAGTAGATATTACTAGAGGAAATTTAAATCCACTTCCAGTAGCAGTATCTCCTATGTCGATAGATGAGAATTCTAGAAAAAATTTTGAAGAAATTTTGAATAAGAGTGACATTGGTTCAGAAATTTCTACAATTATAGAAAATAATCTTAAAACTTCTGGGCTCTTTAACCCATTAAACAAAGACGCATTTCTTCAAGCACCTGATATTGCAAATTTAAAACCTCGTTTTGAAGATTGGAGTTTGATCAAGGCACAAGCACTTATAACTGGTAAAGTAAATTTTATAGAAAAAAAACTTAGAGTAGAATTTAGACTATGGGATGTTTTAGCTGGAAAAGAAATTTTAGCACTAGCATTTACAACTGTTCCAAGTAACTGGAGAAGAGTTGGACATATTATTACAGATAAAGTTTATGAACGCCTTACCGGAGAAAAGGGATACTTTGATACAAGAATAATTTATGTTGCAGAGCAAGGACCTAAGACTAAAAGAATAAAAAAATTAGCAATAATGGATCAAGATGGAGCTAATAATAAGTTTTTAACATTAGGCAATGAACTTGTTTTAACACCTAGGTTTAATCCAACAAGTCAGATGGTAACTTACTTATCTTATTTTAGAAACTTACCAAGAGTATACTTGCTAGATATTGAAACAGGAATGCAAGAAGTTGTTGGTGACTTTCCGGGCATGACTTTTGCTCCAAGATTTTCACCTAATGGAAAAAAAATAATTATGAGTTTTGCTAAAGATGGAAACTCTGATATTTATACTATGGATTTAGAAAATAGAATTGTTGAAAAAATTACAAATCATCCTTCAATTGATACTTCGCCATCTTATTCACCAGACGGAGAATACATTTGTTTCAACTCAGATAGAAGTGGCTATCAGCAAATTTATGTTATGAAGAGTGACGGAAGTAATGTAAAAAGAATTTCTTTTGGCACAGGTCTTTACGGAACTCCGGTTTGGTCTCCAAGAGGAGATTTAATAGCTTTTACAAAATTACATAAAGGAAAGTTTTATATTGGTGTAATGAGAACTGATGGATCAGGAGAAAGACTGCTGACTGAAAATTTTTATCAAGAGGCACCTTCTTGGTCTCCTAATGGTAGAGTATTAATTTTTTATAGAGAAACAAAAACCAATGATAAAGGAGAAGGATTTTCAGCAAAATTATGGTCCATCGATTTAACTGGTTACAATGAGAGATTGGTTAATACCCCATCAGATGCCTCAGACCCATCATGGTCATCATTATTGAGTAATTAATTAGGAATTATCTTGATTTTTTAACTTGAAACATCTAATTACTTGTGAATAAATATTAATTAAGTAATATTGATCAAGGAGCAACCATGAAATTAAACAAAATTCTAAAAAATACTTTTTTAGTAGTTTTAGCATGTCTAGCACTTTCTGCTTGTGCAACTCAAAAGAAAACTGGACAAATGCAAGGTGACGTTTATACCGGTACAGATACCGTTGAGTACTTAGCATCAGGAGTTCCTGACAGAGTATTTTTTGCAACAAATGAGTCTGTTTTAACTACAGCATCAAGAGAGACTTTAAGAAAACAAGCTGCGTGGTTAAGAAAAAATTCAAAAGTAACAATCGTGCTAGAAGGTCACGCTGACGAAAGAGGGACAAGAGAGTACAATTTAGCATTAGGTGAAAGAAGAGCTAATTCAGCAAAAGACTATCTTATGACTTACGGAATTTCTTCAAACAGAATTTCTGTGTTAAGTTATGGTAAAGAAAGACCAGTTGACTCTGGATCAAATCCACTTGCTTGGTCAAAAAATAGAAGATCTGTTACAGTTAAAGCTAACTAGTTTTTATTATTCAAAAAGACCCTTAAATCAATTTTTTTTAGGGTCTTTTTTTTGCCATTATTATAATCATAAGTTAATGAATGACTAACGTAACTAGAACTTTAAAATTTAAATTTTTATTTATTTTGAGCTTATTTTTAAACGCCTCAGCATTTGCAGAGAATAATGATATTTTTGAAACTTTAGAGATCATTAAAAAAGATATTAAAACTTTAGAAAAAGCTGTTTATTCAGAATCTATTCAATCAAGCAGTACAACTAACTATAATTCAAACAATGATAACTCAGAAGATGTATTGACAAGACATCTATTAAAGTTATCAGAAATAGAAAACCAATTCCAGCAGCTAACAAATAAGTTTGAAGAAATTAATTTTAAATTAGACAAACTTTCAAATCGCTTATCAAAAGTTCAAGCTGACAATCAAATTAGATTCAAAGATTTAGAAAATGGATTAGTAATCAACACAGATGAAAAACAAATTTCTACAAATTTTGATGATAAAAATATTGAGGAATTACCTGGTAGTTCAAAACCTCAAGATCTTGGAGTGGTTTCATATAAAGATACTGATACAAATGAGACAGTACAAAAGACACAATCAATTGAGACAACTGCTTCAATTGTCACAGAAAATTTTCAAGCTGAAGAAAAAATACTTCCTAATGAAAATCCAGAAAAACAGTATCAATTTGCTGTAAGTTTTTTAAAGGTAGGAGACTATACAACTGCAGAAAGAGCTTTTAGAGAATTTGTTTTATCAAACCCTGAACATACTTTAGCTGGGAATGCACAATATTGGTATGCTGAAACATTTAGGATAAGACAATTATATACTGATGCAGCTTCAGCTTATCTTGAAGGTTATCAGAAGTATCCTAAAGGAGAGAAAGCTCCAGTTAATTTACTTAAATTGGGAGTCTCGATGGTTCAAATTGGAGAAAAAGATCAGGGCTGTAAAATGATAAACGGTGTTGAGAAGCAATATCCAAAAGCAAATCAATCTGTTATTCAAAAAGCTAAATATGAGTCGAAAAAATTTGAATGCAAAAAACAAAATTCCTAAGGTTTTAGATTTTAAGTTAAAAGACAGAAGAATTAATCAAATCTATAAAAAATTTGAAAAGTCACTAAATATTAATGAGAAATTTATAGTCGCTGTTTCAGGAGGACCAGATAGCTTAGCTTTATCATTTTTGTCCAAGATTTATTCAATAAAAAGGAATTTAAAAGTAAAATTTTATATTGTAGATCACAGGTTAAGAATTGATTCTACCATTGAAGCAAAAAAAGTAAAAGAGATTTTAAAAAAAAATTTAATAAATTCTGAGATTTTAACCTTAAAGGGAAGGAAACTAACCAGAAATATTCAATCATTAGCAAGGCAGAAAAGATACAATATTTTATTTGCCAAATGTAAACAATTCAAGATCAATCATATTCTTCTTGGACATCATTTGGACGATTTATTTGAAAATTTTTTTATAAGGTTAGTTAGGGGTAGTGGATTAAGGGGCTTAATCTCCTTAGATAAGAAAGGCAATAAAGGTCTAACAAATTTACATAGACCCTTATTGGACCAAAAAAAAAGTGATTTAATATATCTTTCAAACAAAGTTTTTGATTTTTATATTAAAGATCCTTCTAATGAGGAGGATAAATTTCTAAGAATTAAGATTAGAAAATTGATTTTTAATCTTCAAAAAGATGGCTTGAATAAAAACAAACTTTCTATGACTATAAATAATTTAAAGAGATCGAACAATGTGATTAATTTTTATGTAAGTAAAAATTTAGAAAAAAACACTTTTTTTTCATTAAAAAATAATCACTTAGTTTTAAATAAAAAATTTTTTCAACAACCATATGAAGTTGTAATGAGAGCTTTTTCTGATTCGATCAAATTTATTGGTAAGAGGTATTACCCGGCTAGAGGTAAAAAATTAGACAAAATTATCCGAGATATTGAGAATGATAAGGTATATAAGGCAACTCTGGGTGGTTGTATCATAGAAAAGGTTAATCAAACTGTAATAATCTCAAAAGAACATTAAATATAATCCTATTGGACCAAATTTGCCACTTGTTAAATTTATAATAATTCTTATTTTATAGGTATGAATATGAAAAATATAGCAATGTGGGCAATAATAGTTTTTTTGACTATTGGACTTTATAATATGTTTAAAAACCCTCAACAAAACGTTAGGGGGGGGTCTCAGGTTATATTTTCAGAATTTTTGACTTCAGTAGATAATGGTGAAGTTCTAAAAGTAGAAATTCAAGGAAACAATATAAATGGTGTTTATTCAAATGGTAACACTTTCAAAACTTATGCTCCTAATGACCCTAATCTAATTGAAAAGCTTTCTGATAAAGGAGTAAGTATTTCAGCAGCACCTATTGAAGAAAAGATGCCATCTTTGTTCGGAGTTTTACTTTCTTGGTTCCCAATGTTGTTGCTAATTGCAGTTTGGATTTTCTTTATGAGACAAATGCAAGGTGGTAAAGGTGGAGCAATGGGCTTTGGAAGATCTAAAGCTAAAATGATGAATGAACTTAAGGGTAAAGTTACTTTTAACGATGTTGCAGGTGTTGAGGAGGCAAAAGAAGAAGTTGAAGAAATAGTTGAGTTTTTAAAAGATCCTAAAAAATTTAGCAGACTAGGAGGAAAAATTCCTAGGGGGGCTTTATTAGTTGGACCTCCAGGTACAGGAAAAACATTATTGGCTAGAGCTATTGCTGGCGAAGCTGGAGTTCCTTTTTTCACAATTTCAGGATCAGACTTTGTAGAAATGTTTGTAGGAGTTGGAGCTTCAAGAGTAAGAGATATGTTTGA
>CESW01021834.1_pt1 | contig 10026 bp, 17 predicted proteins | sample 531171 | NCBI WGS metagenome assembly CESW01 (sample SAMEA2621859, study PRJEB7988) | marine metagenome | biome: marine biome (ENVO:00000447); feature: surface water layer (ENVO:00002042); material: "saline water (ENVO:00002010), including plankton (ENVO:xxxxxxxx)" | depth 5 m
AGTTGATGTGGTAACTGCGGCACTAATTGCATAACCTGCTCGACCTTTTTGTGCTAGTGGAAATCCATCTACCATAGTAGCGGCGGCACTGTTTGCACCAGGTATGCCAAGTAGTATTGCAGTAAAACTATCACCTGTAGTGCTAGCCGCTACTACTGCCATTAAAAATATAACACCTAAATATGGCTCGTGTATAAAGTAACTAATAAATCCAAATAATGCAATTAATCCTGTAGTTGCACCGGCGGCAGGTATTATACCTATTATAAGTCCGTAAAGTACGCCACCTAATAAGGCGGCTATCATATCAATCATAGAGAATCCACAGTCGCAAATTTGCGATTGTGCCTTTTAAAGTTAGGGGGTTTACAACTGAACTTCTTTACATTCGAGCGTTAGTTGTAGTATGCTTTTATTTATGCTTTTTCCAAATGGATTCAAATTTATCTGATGTACGAGGTAAACGTTCACAATTACCCCATAATCTTCTTATATAATCATTTTCCATTTTGCTAATATCTTTTTGACTCCAGTCTATAGGAATTAAATGTCCTTTTACTGCAAACATTAATTCATTTGCAAATTTGCTACCGTTTGTCATTCAGCCTCCCAGTCATGCCCGTATTGTTTTTTCCAGAGAGCATATCCACCATCCCATGGAGTTTTTGCAATAAATCCGCATTCTAGTTTGTATATTTTTGTACCATCTCCATCATATTCCCATGGACGTTTGGCTGGGTCTAATTCAAATTCTTCGAGTCCCTCTTTGAAATCATCCCATCTCATACATTTGTACCTACAGTTCTGCGTTTAATATCATCATGATTAAATTCTGCCCAATATAATTCAAATGCAACACCATCTTCTAGTCCTTCAAACTGATGTATTTTACCAGGCTTTACTTGTGTAAAGTCACCTGATTGTAGTATAGTTTCATCTACTAAACCTTGTTGTTCGCCATCTTGCCATACACGTACAATCATTTTACCCGACTCTACAAAAAAGCCATTCCATTTGTAACAATGTTCATGTTCGCTACATTTAAATCCTTTTTTAAATTCTATTCTATGGAATTCAAGTACACCATTCGCATGAATTAATTCAGTCTGTCCCCAAATTTTTCCTGCCTTCATTGTCTTTTTCTCCATACAAAATACAGTCTATTTTTATGACTGTCTGTTCTTATATCTAATATATCAACTCTTAGTTGATCGGCACAGTTTACAATAAAGTTAGAGTCCCAAGGATAAAAACTAATCCAATTTGATTCGTCTCTATCATGAGGCAAACCTGGATTTGCACGAAAGAACATTACTGCTCCTGGATTACATAAGTCTACAGTATGAGAAAGTTCAGCAAAAATTTTATCTGTACTTCCAAAGTTAATTGATCCTAATGCCATAATTGCATCGTACTTTTCTTCTGGATGATAATCTAATAATTTTATACATATATCTGCCGCATCGTTATAAGGATCAATGCCTATTAAATTATCTATTTTACCTTTGAATTCGTGATAGCCACAACCAATGTCTAATACACGACGAGGTTTAAGTTGGTTAATTTCACCTATAAGTGCTGGCCCGGAGTATTTAAAACGTTTTATTTCACCATGCCATACATGTCTAAAGTAATGATCTAGTACTAAATCATCAATTTTATCTACTAGTTCACCTATATTTTTATAACTAACATCTTCAACATCAACTGCAAAAGCACCACGAATTGCTTGACGTAGTGTAACAGGATTGCGTAATAATTTTGGAGAAACATGCAACATGTTTTCTAGTTTGTTAAGTATTTTGTGGTTCATCGATTTTTACCTTTATATGTTGTTATAAAAATATCAGTATGTTTATGGTGTTGTAACCATTGTAGTTTATTTTTTTGTGCAAAGTCAAGAATTAAATTATTTTGTTCACATATCTTATCCCACATACCATCAATGTCTACGTAACAGTCATAATTAGGATATGTAATTGTAAAGCCTCCTGCTTGTAACCACCAATCCATACTAGGCTGATCTGGTCTATAAATTAATTGTATCCATGCATTAGGATATAATTCTTTTATATCTGCAAAGTAGTAAGGCCATTCGTGACTTAACAAAAGTTTCGTGCCTTTACCGGAGAAAGGTGCGTACAAATTACTAGCATTTAGACTTGTGGTAAATTCCATTCCTGTGCCAAAATAGGCTTCTTGATGACCAGAAAAATTATGATGTCTATACACTCTATGTGGTGCTCTATCTGAAGTATCGTAACTAGGATCTTCTTTAATCTCCCTAGCAATGCCGCTCCAACGACTGCCAGGAACACCTGTAAAAAATATTAATTCTGGTAGCATATAATTATTTATCCATTATATACGTATATAATACATATGTGGTATTATATCTTATACATGACTAATTTAAATACGTGTAGGAAAGGGAGGCAAGAGTCTTCATGAAATCAATACATACTTTGCTTCTCTATAATATTAACAGGAGATAGCAATAAATGGCTAGAAAAAATCGTAAGCAGAGATACAGGAATGAAACTCATGCTGAATACCTCAACTCTAATATTCACTACCTACCACAGGCAAAAAAACAAAAAGAAGTTCATATTCACGGACGCAACCCTAATCAAAAAGAATATATACAAAAATTATTAGACCCTAGTCAAACTATTATATTTGCAACAGGACCTGCAGGTACAGGTAAAACTATGTTAGCAGTATTGGCGGCAGTAAAAGCACTAAAAGAACATACTATTGATAGGTTAATTATTACAAGACCAGCAGTAGGAGTAGATGATGAGAAACACGGATTTTTACCTGGTGATATTAATGCAAAAATGGAGCCATGGACAAAGCCAATATTTGACGTAGTAAGAGAATACTATAATGCAAAACAGATACAAACAATGATATCAGAAGGTGTAATTGAAATAAGTCCTCTTGCTTTTATGCGTGGTAGAACATTTAAAAATGCTCATGTAATTGCAGATGAAATGCAAAATGCAACACCAAGCCAAATGAAAATGTTGTTAACACGTATTGGTGATGATAGCCGTATGGTTGTCACAGGCGATATAGCACAGACAGATCGTAAAGAATATGAAAACGGATTAATAGATTTTACAAAACTATACAATGAATATTCAAAAAGTGAATACGTTACCCTATGTAAATTTGGGCATAATGATATTGAACGGCATCCTGCTGTTGCAGAAGTATTAGACATATATGGCGATAAATAACTTTGTTATAACACAATACTAAAATCACGTACGGAGAAAAAATAAAATGGCTACAGATTATAGATTTTCTTTACTATGCTGGCAAGACCAAGCAGGTTCAGAAAATGCAAAAGCAAACGTTTATGTAGACGGTGTGCAGGTAATGACAGAAGCAGAAGTCACAAAAACAAGCTCAGATGATCCAGATTATCTAACTTTTGAGCTCATAGGAGGCCCAGATATAGGAGACAGTTCGTCAGTAGACATAAAAGTAGAACTGGCAAACGAATACTATGTAGATGAAAACACAGATAGAAATATACATATAGGACAAATTGGGTATATAGATAAAAAAGGCGATAATTATATTAGTAATATAAGAGTTGTAGGTGAAGGAACCTTACCTGAGAACACATCAGATAATACCAAGACAGTAACAGACTTTACTGTATTTGACGACTACTATGGTGGAGTTGCTCCATCTGCAGTCACAGGTGACCAAATACCTACGGACTTTTTAGATGATAGAACTCATGCAAATGAATTTAAAACTGTTACAGTCTGGGGAGGCGATGAAACCGGAGTTACAATGGTTTTCCCACTTAATCAATCTGCAAGAATGGGTGCCGACGATAATTAACCTTTTAATTAAAATTAAAGAAGCAGGACTTTATATCCTGCTTTTTTTATGACAAAAATTGGCAGAGGATGAAGGAGTCGAACCCTCGCCTGCAGGGTTGGAGCCTGCTGTGCTACCGTAACACTTATCCCCTAAATTGGTGCACCACGAAGGATTCGAACCTCCGACCTTCGGTTTCGTAGACCGACGCTCTATCCAGCTGAGCTAGTGGTGCTTATTCATGTTCTCCGCCTGGATCGTTGGGATCTAATTTTACTTTTTGTCCATTTATCCACATGTAACCTCTGCTCCTGCTTGGAGTATGATAACCGTTTGTTTTTTGTTCCATTCTTAAAAAGAACTGAGGACTTCTTTTAGCAGTTTCAAATGTTGCTACTGTGACTGCAATTGCCGCTAATAAAATTATATGTGCAACAGTAGTAATACCAAACATCCACATACTACTAAAGTAACTACTAAACACTATGCACCACATCCATGCAAGTACTTGCAGCACCATATGTCTTGTGTTTGTATGCGGAATTTTTTTAAGTGGATTAATATCAGCATTCATTACACTGTTCCAACTATCATAAACCCATTGTCTCATTTGCTTTCCTTATATTTGTGTTATCATCCAAATTGTTGTAGTAATTACTACACTATATAAAAATACGTAAAAGTATAACATTATAAATTTTTATTTACATAATTATAAACATCTTTCCAATTTTTCATAAGAGGAAAGTCTTTATCATACATGTTAAAACCATGTTCTATAAGTATAGGATTAAGTCCTTGTTTAAGTCCTGCTAAACAATTCTCAGGCTTGTCCTCTACCCAAAAATAACCACTGTCTTTATATTTTGCCAGTGAAAAATCTTTATCAGCACCAGTCCCAATACATGTCACACAACTAAATGTGTCTTTACCAAATAGTTTTGCTAAGTTCATTTTCCTTAGTTTTTGTGCATACTTATTAGTAGATAAACTTGTAATACAAATAAAATCCCATCCTTCATCTGCAAGTTTTGTCACATATTGTACTGCATCTCTAAGCGGAGGTAAGTAACCAATTGCGGCACTTTCGTTAAACTGTTTAATAAGTTTTTTACCTTGTGCTTTGTCCAAACCATATCTTGCACCAATATCATAAACTAAATTTGCATCTTTGACTTTTTTAAATCCATATTCTAACATAAAAATATCAAAGGCATATTCCCAATTAGTAAGCACTCCATCACAGTCAACTAAAATTGTTTTTTTCATTATCTCTCCGTTTTTTTACTATATTATTACTATAGCATGATTCTATTGTTTGTCAACTAATTTTACATAATTTAGCACAGTTTCGTTGCCTTTATGGAATTTACTTATTTGATGCCTTTTTACCTTACCTTTAATATTACAGGATGTACCCCAATGTTCTGCAGGATGCTTTGTAAAAAAACATACTAAATTTCCATTCATTTCACCATTCACAACATGACATTGTAGACTTTGTATAAAACTACAATTTAGTATATTGATAGTGCCTGTTAAATCACTATTTACTGCTCCTACAAAAACACTATTTGTGCTTAATTTTCTAATAGTTAAATCTGTTTCATCTCTTTTTACACTTCTAAAGTATGCTTTAGGTAAACTAGCAACAACACCTATGTCTCTCCAAGATACTTTGCCACTTTCTATAATACTTAATACTCTTTGCTCAAAGTCATTTATTTTACCACCTAATGCTTTGAATGTTAGTCCTTTATAGTACTGTATAACTTTATCTGCTATATTGGAACAATCTTCAGCCATTACATCTGTAAAAGCCATATTATATTCATCTAACAAACCTAAATGTGTTTGTATAATAATTTTATTACATGCAGGACCATTATTTACATACTTTCCGCCATTTTGATTATGAGCGGCTATTGCATATGTCATTACAGTTTTAATATCAAATTTTTGTTCGAATTTTTTCATTTGTTTGGTCCTTTTTGTTAAATACTTTATTAACTACATAATAGCATAAATGAACAACTTGTCAACCCTAAAATGGAAAGAATTTAGAGATTATACTGTAGACACAATCCGTTCTGCTACAGTAGATTGGGATCCATATTGGCATGTTTTAATTAAAAACACATTTCATCCAGATTTGTTTACTTTAATTAAAACAGAATGGCCAGACTTTGAAACTTGCAATTACAGGAAAAATGTTACAGGATTTAATCAAAATCGAAAAATATATAATCCAGAACAACCTGATGGATTACCTTTTTGGTATGAATACTATAAAAATATAATTAATCATAAAGATATACAAGACGCAGTATACAGTTTAGATGACTTAGTAAATAATTGTTGCGGTACAACATCAAGTATATGGGAAGATTATAGAGGTTACAGTGTAAGTAATCATTATGATGCTCATACTATACAGGTTGCATGGCAAGCCTATATACACTGTAGTGGCGGAGAAGGATGGGGAACTAGTTTAAATGATGTAGATGGAAACTGTATTAAAAAGTTTTCTTTTACTCCAAACACTAGTTGGTTGATGAGAGTTGATGCAAACAGTTGGCATAGTTGTGATGAAGTAGATTGTGACGTGCGGCAAAGTGTAATGGTACGATTTATGACCAAAAGCAGAAATTAATTTTTAATTTGACATAATTCTACCAATGTGGCAGATAAGTTTATTTCTTGATCCGCTACCATTGGAATATTTCTTAAACCTTTAGCAATAATTAGTATTGCACTATCATGTTGTTCTTGTGTCTCTCCCCACAGTTGCAAATTGTCATACATCCATCTAAACAGTTCATCCATTTCTTCTGGACGCACCTGACTACATAACATTTTACGAGCCTCTATAATCTTGCCTTGTTTAAACAAATCAACTACGGCAAGTTTATAATCAGCAGTCGCACTGTCTCCCTCGTTTGGCTTTATAAGTTTACCTTCAACAGTATTCATCTGACATAGGTTCAAGCATTTACGTAAATCAGGATAGGTTGCTTTTACATAACTGTCCAGTGTATCAATATCAATCTCAACACCTTCTTCGACACATACTGTTGCAATTCTTGCAGTAAACTCTGTGTGGTCAATTTTTTCTATATGAAATCCTTGACATCTACTATGGAGTGCAGGAATAATTTTGTTAGGATAGTTACAAGTTAGTATAAATCTACTGCTACTTGCATAGGTTTCCATAACACCACGTAATGCCGCCTGACCATTAGGCGATATATAATCTGCTTCATCTAACAATACAACTTTAAATTCACCAAATGGCATTGTTTGTACAAAGTTTGTAATTTTATCTCTTACATTTTCTACACTATTCTCACGACTAGCATTTATTTCTAGTACGTCATATTCATCTATCTCTAGCATATTGATAAGAACTTTTGCAAGTGTAGTTTTACCTGTACCAGGTGCACCACTAAACAATAAGTGTGGTATTGCTTTACCATCTACCCAACCTTGTACCTGCTTTCTCTGTGCATCGTCTCTGAACACATAGTCAGCAATAGTTTTCGGGCGATACTTTTCAGTCCATAGTTCTTTCATTATATACCTATTATATTATATTTTTTCGTAAAGGTCAAAATCTTCTTTGTATAAAGATTCGACACCTGATTCTTCTAAGAATAATGTTATTAATGCGATAAGTTCTGGATCGGCGTTCTCAGGAAATAATTCAAATTCTTTATATCCATTTTCTAAAGCCCATTTACTAAAATTATCTAATTTAATAAATTTCCAATTAATGTTTTTATATCGCTCACTTGCCGCTGTTTGTGTCTGTAAATAAACTGGATTTATACTATACCAATCTTTAGGCTCATCTTGTAAAGTTTCTAGCATTAATTCTTCAGTATCATTCCATTCTGCCATTGGTTCTTTTCCATGTGCAGTCGAAAATCTTTTCGTCACAGTTTGTATTTGTTTTGGCAATCTTCCGTTAGGATTTCTTACAAGATATATTGCTTTTGATTCATTAATTTTTTTAACATCTGCATCACCTAATTGTACAAAGCCATTTGCTTCACCCCAATTTATAATGCTTCGTCTAGCACACTTCGGACTTGTTCCTATTAGATGTGTCCCGTTCCATATTACCATTTGTTAATTCTGCTATACGTTTATATAAAGTATAAACTTGTTTTTGCAGTTCCTGTATTTCTCTTTTTAATAAATTATTTTCATTTTTAAGTTTTGCTTCTTGTTCAGTATGTATATCGGACATTTAAACCTCCAGTTTTCCTACACTTACTTTACCTTGATACTCTTGCGTTTGGTGTCCAGCACTTGCTTTGTAAATACTTTGTGGTTGTTCCTCCTGTATTCCTAATACATCATTTGGATCAACTGTCCGCACTGTTTCTCCGTTAAGTTTAAATCCTCTACTCCAACGACCATGTGCCACTAGTACGTACTGTCCTACACTAACATCTAATTGTTGTGGCCCAATTGCAATAACCTTGCCCCAACGAGGATGAATGCCTGTAGACTTTCCATCATCACTTAAAATTATTATACCACCTTCTGTACGTTGTTCACCAAATTCCATATTGTTAACAAGTATTCCATCTTTTAAAGGCTTAAATGTTCCTTGTGTTTCTGTTATCATTGATTACTCCTATATTCTTTTTACGCCAGGTTTGTTTTTGCTTTGTACACTCGGTGGTTGTACAGTATTATCTTCAACTTCCTTCGCCGCAGCTACTGCAGCCGCTAATCCACCAGTTGGTTTTTTGGACGTATTATCAATTACTCTATCTGGATTTGCTTCAACCATCTGTGCCACAGTCATTGTCTTTTTATTTTTAGGGGCTTCTTCATCTGCAGTTCTTGCAAATGTTTTAAATGCTTTGTTAACAGTTGGCTTAGGTTCTTCTATAGGCGCAGGTTTTTCTACAGGTGTAGGCATAGGCGGGGGAGGTGGTGGAGGAGTTGGAACTACAGGTTGTACTGGTGCAGGTTGTACTTTTTCAACTACTACTTTTGGAGGTTCCCAATCTTTCCAATCATCATCTGCCGTAATACCTGTCCCTTCTGGAATTGCATCCTCATTAGGAATCATAGTATTAAGTTCATTATACTCTCGCATAATTTCTTCTCTACTTTTTGTAATATTACCAGCTGGATCTATTTCATCACCTCTAGCATTTACATTCATATTTCCAATAGCAGGAGCAGTTTCATTTGCAAGTAAAAGTGCACCAAAGTCTACTGACTTTCCACTTGATGTTCTATAAGTTCTACCAGGCTTACGTGCCATATTAATCTCCTAATTATATACCTATATTATATACTTATCTTAAAAATTCGTCAATGTCTAAATCATAATAAAGACTGTCAATTTTGTGTATTCCTATTAGATAAAGAACATAACTTGCTACACTAGATCCTCGCCCTACACCCCAAACAACATTATTATCTCTCATTGTATCTACAAGATATACAAGAAAGCATAATAGCTTAAACATTCCTCTTTCTTGATACATTAGTAGTTCTTTACCAACACGTTGTAACTCTGCATCAGTCTTACATAAATCAATTAGATATTTTGCGATATCCAAATTTTTATATTTGTCCGGCATATTCCAATCATTTGTGTTATTATTATGGAATTCATCAACATCGATATCCAGTTCACCTAATTGTTTTAATATCATATTAAAATGAAGTTTATTTGATGCATTGTTAAATTTTGTAACATCATCTAAACATAAGTTGTTTATATTAAGTGCAGGATTCGCGTATAGCATTTCTACTGCTTGGTCTTCATTTATTATTTGTCTTGAATATGTATCAAGCACTATCGCCGCCATTATCGTTTTCCGGAGGTTTTTTCTTGTATTCTTTTAAGTTTATAACTTTACCTTTTGATTCTATACTATTATCATATGTTATGTCAATATCTTTATCATTCCAGTCTTGTTCTATTAGTTTTAGGCCTTCATGTAATAAAAGTAACTGAGGATATGGTTTATACCAATATTTTACAAATTCTGCTGCCTCTTCATTCTTTTTATAATGATCTAGTAAAACTTGAGCACCACCATCTGCTTCACCAAAACTATGGCTTACTGTTCTACTCTGTAAACTATTAATTGTAACGCTTTCTATTAAAAGCACTTCTTCGCAAATAGCAGTCAATTTAGTGTATAAACA
>CESW01265353.1_pt1 | contig 10023 bp, 10 predicted proteins | sample 531171 | NCBI WGS metagenome assembly CESW01 (sample SAMEA2621859, study PRJEB7988) | marine metagenome | biome: marine biome (ENVO:00000447); feature: surface water layer (ENVO:00002042); material: "saline water (ENVO:00002010), including plankton (ENVO:xxxxxxxx)" | depth 5 m
CATCCTCGAAAGAGGGGTTCGATTCCCCTAGGGACCGCCATTAAATGAGTTACTATGTTTATTTAATTAAAACAGTTAATTCGAAAATAAATAAAACTTACGTTGGCTATACAAATAATTTAAAAAAAAGATTAGATAAACATAATTCAAGTAAAGGTGCTAAATCTACAAAGGGTTTTAAGTGGGAGCTTATTTACAAGAAAAAATTTATTTCAAAATCTAAAGCGATGTCATATGAATATAGATTAAAAAAGAATAGAAAAAAAAGAAATGAAGTCGTTAAAAAAAACAAATAAAATTGCTGTAATATTGCCATATAAAGAAGTTTATTCGCACAACTTTTCAGGTGCTGCATCTATTTGGGTAAAAGATTATTTTAACAAATCAATTTTATCAAATCATACTTTTATTTATGGCTCTTTAGAAAAAGGACTAAAACCAATCACAAAAAATTTTACAAATTTGAATATTAAAAATCTGACTATCTCAAAAACAAAAAGTTACATAAAAAAATTTTATGTAGAGCATCTTAAAAAAAAATTTGATATAATTGAAATTCATAATAGACCCGAATATTTAAATTTTTTGATTAAAAGTAAAATTAATAGTAAATTAATTTTTTTTTTTCATAATAATCCTCAAGATATTCGAGGATCAAAAACGGTCAGTGAGAGAATAAATATCTTAGAAAATACTGATAAGATATTTTTTGTTAGTCTATGGACTAAAAAAAAATTTTTTGAAGGTCTTCCTTATAAATCAAGATCAAATTGCGAAATTTTATATCCATCAATGCGGAATATAAAAAAATTTAATACAAATAAAAAAAAACAAATCATTTTTACTGGTAAACTTAATTCTTCAAAGGGTTATGATTTATTTGGCAATGCTATAATAAAGATTCTAGATAAGAATAAAGATTGGAATGCTGTAGTTGCTGGAAATGAACCTAGAGAAAAATTTAATTTTAAGCATAAGAGATTAAAAATATTTTCTTGGTTGCCTCATAGTAAAATATTAAGATTATATAATGAGTCTTCTATATCAGTTGTTCCTTCTAGATGGGAAGAACCTTTCGGAAGAACTGCTATGGAGTCAGCTGCGTATGGTTGCGCAACTATTACTTCTAACAGAGGAGGTTTGGCCGAGACATTTGATAATAAACTGATACTAAAAAAACTTTCCTCTAAAGATATCTTTAAAAATATTAACTATTTGATTAAAAATCCAAAAAAATTAAGAAAATATCAAAAAGAAAATTATCAAAATCCTAAACATTCTCTTGATATTTTGTGTAAATATTTAGACGCTGTAAAATTAAATCTACTCGAGAAAACTATTAATGTTCTAAAATCAAAAGGTCCAAGAATTTTACATATATCTAATTTCAATGAAAAAAATAATCACAGATTATTTAATATTTCAATAGCATCAAAACTATCTAATGGCTTTATAAGAAATAAATGTGATGTAATTAATTTTAGTTATAGAAACTACCTATCAAATAGGCTCTTTCCTAAACTCGATGAAGATGTTTTAGACATATGTAGAAATTATAGACCGGATTTAATAATTTTAGGTCATAATAATATCTTAAAAAGGGACACACTTGAAAAAATTAAAAATAAAAAATCTAAGATAAATTTGTGGTATGAGGATCATGTCGCTGACTATGGTCCCAACTGGAAAAATAATCTTAACTTAATCGAAAAAAATCATCATCTTATTGATAATTTTTTTATTACAACACATCCAAGTGTAATCAAAACTAAAATAGAAAAAAAAAAAATTAATTATCTTCCAATACCTGTTGATCCAAATATTGAAAATCTTAAAATTTATGAAAATAAATATAGATATAAAGATCTGTTCTTTGCATTAAGTCATGGTGTTAATTATGGAGGTCTAAGAAATAAATCAAAAGATGAAAGAGAGGAATTCTTAAAAAATTTAATGAATAAAAATGATAATATAAAATTTCACATTTTGGGAATAAACCAAGATGTTCCACAATGGAATTTTAATTTTTACAAAGAGATTTCATTCTGTAAAATGGCATTGAATCTTAGTAGGGGAAAGCCTCTAAAATATGCTACGTCAAATAGAATAGCATCTTATTTAGGTAATGGAATACTGACATTTATAGATGAAAAGGTAAAATTTCAAAATCTTTTCAATCATGATGAATTAATTACTTACAAGAATGAGAATGATTTGATTGAAAAAATTCTCGCTTTAAAAAATGATACTAGAAGAATTAATAAGATTTCAAAAAAAGGCAAAGAAAGATATTTTGAAATTTTTAATAATTCTATAGTAGCTGACTCAATTGTATCTGAATCTTTAAATATGACACCAAAATTTAATTATGTATGGAAAAAATAAAATTATTTGTATTGCTGGAAAAAACCAATGTTCTATTGATTTCCTTAAATTTACAGCCAAAAAAATTGGAAAAGCAAAAATTTTAGTCTTACCCAATAAAAGTGATAATGGCAAAATTACCTGGCAACCTTCATTAAGATTATTTGCAAAAAAAAATAATTACAGGATTACTAATCTTAAAGATTTATATAGAATTAAGAATCTAATATTTATTTCAATAGAATTTGAAGAAATAATTAGAATTGATAAATTTAAATCAAAAGAATTATTTAATTTTCATTTCAGTTTACTACCCAAATATAGAGGATGTCACACAAATTTTTTTCAAATATATTTTGGTGAAAAATATTCTGGTGTAACTTTACATAAAATTGACAATGGAATTGATACTGGACCAATTATATCAAATATAAAGTTTAGAATTAATATTAACGACAATGCTTTAGACAACTATAAAAGATTAATGGAAAATTCATTTCTTTTATATAAAAAAAATTTTGTAAAAATATTTAAAAAAAGATATAAAGAAAAAAAACAGAACAATAAAAAATCAACTTACTTTTCCAAAAATTCTGTTAATTATGATAAAATGAAGATTTTTAATATAAAAAAGATTAACCTTAAATCATTCAACAAAATTAAAGCTTTTATATTTCCACCATTACAACTACCATCAGTTAATACAAAATTAGTTAGAAATATTAGATTATTAAAAAAGAAAATAGTTCTTACGTATGATTAAGTTTTTTGACCTACATAGACAAGATAAACCATTATTTAAGTTTTTTTTAAAAGATCTTAAATCTTTACTAAAAAAGAATGACTATATATTGGGGGAAAGTGTTAAAAAGTTTGAAAACGAATTTTCCAAATTTTGCAATTCTAAATATTCCATTGGCGTTGCAAATGGAACAGATGCTTTAACATTAGCTTTAATAGCATTAAATCTTAAAAAGGATTCAGAAGTGATCATACCAGCTATGACATACTGCTCAACAGCATTTGCAGTTATAAATGCTAATTTAAAACCAGTTTTGGTTGATATAGAGAATAATTCTCCATTGATAGCAATAGATAAAATAAAAAAAAAAATAAATTCTAAAACTAAAGTAATTATGCCAGTTCATCTATACGGTTCAGTAGTTGATATAGATAAAATAAAGAAAATAATTAAAAAAAGAGATATCTTTTTAATAGATGATTGTTCACAAGCACATGGAGCTATTTATAATAACAAAAATAAAAAAAAAAAAGTAGGATCATTAGCTGATATTTCTTGTTTTAGTTTATATCCTGGAAAAAATTTAGGTGCTTATGGTGATGCTGGAATAATCACAACTAACAACAAAAAATTTTATAAAGTTATTAAGAACTTGAGAAACTTGGGTTCTGATAAAAAGTTTGAGCATACTAAAATTGGATATAATAGTAGATTAGATACAATACAGTCATTAATACTTTTAAGAAAATTGAAATTTTTATCCAAAAACAATAATAAACGTAAAGTAATTGCAAATCTTTATCATAGCGAGATAACAAATAAAAAAATAGAAAAAATAGAATATACAAAACATTCCGTGTATCATCAATACGTAATTAAAACCTCAAAAAGAAATAGATTAATAGAATTATTCAATAAAAATAAAATTCAATATGGTTTTCATTATCCAAAATCAATCAATCAATTGGCTATTTTTAAAAAAATTTTTTCTAAAGAAAGTTTTCCTAATGCAGAAAAATTAGCTAAAAATAGTATTAGTTTACCTATAGATCCTAATCTTAAGATTGGGGAAGTTAAGAGAGTAATAAAATTAATTAATTCTATTTAGGAAATCAACTATCTTATAAGAAAATTTATTATTAGTTAGAGGTTTTTTTTTATCCATAAAAGACAAAAAAAAGTGATTAATTTCATTTATTAAAGGTGATGTTTTATTAACATAAATTGATTTTGAATTTCCTTCATATATTTGTGCTTTTGAATTAATGAATTTTTTGTCAAACTTAGACATATCAGGATATTTGGCATATTTATTGTAAATTCTTAAAGGATTATCTAAATTTAATTCATCAAAAAAAAGCATTTTTTTTTCACCAACAATTGTAATAGTCCTTACCTTAATAGGGTTTATCCAGCTAGAATTAATATCAATATAAGTATTGTCTAACTTCATATGTAAGTTTGAAATATCTGAAATATTTTTCTTTAAAACTGGATAATCAATATGTCTAATGTGCTTTGGTAATTTGTTAAAAATATACAATATTATACTTAAATCGTGAGACGATAGATCATAACACGAGTTAACATCAGATCTTATTGGTCCTAAATTTTCTCTTTGAAATCTAATATATAAAATCTTACCTAACATTTTACTTTTAATTATTTTTTTCATATAATTTATGTGATCGTTGTAACAATAAATATATCCAAACATGATAAACTTTTTCATTTTTTCTAAAAGAATATTTATTTTTTTGAATTCATTTATTTTTACAAAACCAGGCTTTTCTAGAAAAATTATTTTATCCTTAATAATAGCTTTTTGAACAATTTTGAAATTTATGGATGGGGGAGTGGCAAAGAAAAAAAAAGTGATAGTTTTATCATTTAAAAGGTCTTCATAACTTTTCGATAAATATAGATTTTTATACTTTTTTTTTAGAATTAGACTATTTTTATAGTTTTTATCAAATATAAATATCTTCTTAATACCGATTTTTAATAAAGAATTTGTAATTATAGATCCCCAATACCCGCAACCAATTACAGCAACTTTATATTTTTTGAAGTTTGAATTTTTCATAGATATTATTTTATATAAGTTTATAAAATAAAATAAACTTTATTTTTAAATAGAAACAACTTTCATTGATAATGAAAAAAGAAAAAATTATTATTTTTAAAAATGATGCAACTGGTGACTTAATACACAGTAGAGAAGCAATTTATAATATATCTATTTCTAATCCTAATAAAGAAATAGTTCTTTTTTTGTCAATAAGCAGTATAAATTTTAGTTTTTTATTTAATTTAAAGAATATTACTATTAAAACTCTAAGTAATAAATTTAACATAATTGAAAAGTTTTTTTTATTTTCATATATAATTAAAAATAATATAAGTGAAATTTTTATTCTGACTCCAAAAAATTTCCTTTTTTATCTTCCAGTTTTTTTTAAAAGAATAAAATTTTATGCTATTTGTGTTAATGATAGATACAATTATAAAAGACCTAATAAATTTTTAAGAAAAAAATTATACAAAATAGTAATTAATGATAGGTCTGTTAATTATAAAAGACCTTCAATAGAAAGTTTACAAAATGAATTAATTGGAAACTATCATATTCAAAAATATGAACTAAACTTTCCAAATATTGAATATAACCATTATATTTACAAAAAAGATTATATTTATTTTCATTTGAAACAAAAACGTTTTGAAAGACTTAATTGGAATGTTGAAGATTTAGAAAAAATGTTAAATGTTTTTTTGAGATATAATAATAAAGTGATTATCACTCGTGATATTGAAACAAACCAAAGAAATTTTGATATAAAAGATAAATTTAATTACTATGATTTTAAAGCTGATAAGTTTGTAAATAACAGTTCTAAAATAATATTACTAGATAATGCAGAAGGTACTAATTTATACAATATTATTAGAAATGCTTCAAAAATTGTTGCCTTTCATGGAATGATAACTAGTTTTGCTTGGGTAGAAAAAAAAAGAGTTTTAGATTTATATGATGTTGAAATAAATAATTGGGATGATTATAGAAAATATAGAAATTCATTTTATGAATTTAAACCATCTTATGATGGATATGATTTCATAATTCCAAAGAAAGATATTAACAAAACCTTAAACAAAATGAATTTTTTCTTCAATAAATAAATGGAAAAAAAAATTATCTTAAGATTATCCAATGGATTAGGAAATCAAATGTTTATGTATGCATCAGCTTATTCATTAGCTAAAAAATTAAATAGAAAATTAATAATTGATGATGAAACAGCCTTCAGATCAAGAAAAAATATTAGTAAATTTTCTTTATCCAATTTCGATATTTTCAATGAAATCGCATCAGAGAATTACAAATTTAATTCAAATTTAGGATATTTTAAGAGAAAAATTTTAAAGTTTATAGATTTATTTATAACTAAAAAAAAGTTCTTAATAGAAAAAAAAGATCTAAATAAGATATCAAACTTTGACCCTACAATTTACACTAAAGATTATGCAACAAATCTTTACATGGAAGGTCATTTCGAAAGTGAAAAATATTTTATTAATTATAAACAATTTATCAAAAATAAATTTAATTTTAAAAATAAAGATTTATATAAAGAATCCCCTTTTTACAAAATTTTAAGTGAAAATAATTCAGTATCTATTTGTTTAAGACAAAATAGATTTAGTGAAGGAGTAAATAAAAATAATCATAAAAATAATATTAAATCTAAAAAATTTTCAGATGAACAAATTGAATACATAAATAATTCTATAGATTATTTAAGAAAAAAAATTACAAATCCTGTTTTTTTTTTATGGTCAAATGAAATTGAAAATATTGATTTAAATGTTTTTTCAGCAAAAATTACTAAGATAAATCATAATAATAAATTTAATGATAATTTAGATAAAAATTTTTTAGACTTATTTTTAATTACTCAAGCAAAAAACCATATAGTAATACCCTCAACTTTTAATTGGTGGGGTGCTTGGCTTTGTACAAATAAAGATAAGATAATAATAAGACCATCTAGTAAATATTTTAGTCAATTCAAGATCAATAATAATGATTTTTGGCCCGATACGTGGTTAAAGATGAACAAATAATATTAATATGAAAATTAACAAATGTAGAAATTGTGGAAAAAAAAGTTTAACCAAATTATTTACTCTTGGTAATCAATATTTTACAGGTAAATTTATCAAACATGGTGAAAAAGTTAAAAGAGCTCCAATAAATTTATCTATTTGCAAAAGTTGTGATTTAGTACAACTTAGAGATAGATATAATCTTAAGTATATGTACGGCCCTGATTACGGCTACAGAACAGGTATTAATAAAACAATGTCAGTGCATGTTAAAAAGGTTACAGAAGTTTTATCAAAAAAAGTAAACCTTAAAAAAAATGATTATGTATTAGATATTGCTAGTAATGATGGAACTCTGTTAAATTATTATAATAGAAATATAAATACTTTTGGAATTGACCCAATTTTAAATAAATATAAATTATTTTATAAAAAAATAAATTATAAAAAGAATGACTTTTTTAATAAAAAAGCTGTTAGATCTAAAACAAAAAATAAATTTAAGATAATTACAGCTTTATCAGTATTTTATGATCTAAATAATCCAAACAAATTTTTAAAGGATGTTCACGATATACTAGATGAAAATGGATTATTTTTATTAGAATTTGCTGATTTAGCATCATTAGTTAAATTAAATATGTTTGATACAATATGCCACGAACATGCTGAATATTATTCGACAAAAGTACTAATTAAAATGTTTGAAAAAAACAATTTAAGGTTATTACAAATTAACAAAAACGATATAAATGGAGCAAGTAAACAATTCCTTTTATCTAAAAGAAATTCTAAATTTAAATCTAATAAAAAAAATATAATTAATATTTTAAATGAAGAAAAATTACTTAAACTAGATAATCCAAAAATGTACTCTAAATTTTTTAAAAAAATTAAAAAGATTGGTATCAAACTAAAAACTTTTTTAGATAAACAAATTATTAAAAATAAAGTTATACATGGATATGGTGCATCAACAAAAGGTAACACTCTTTTGCAATTTTTCCAAATAGGGCAAGCTCAAATAAGTTTTATATCAGATAGAAATCCTGATAAATACAACTTAAAAACCCCTGGTACAAATATAACTATAATTTCTGAAAAAAAGTCTCGTTCACTAAGACCAGATTTTTACTTAGTATTACCTTGGCACTTTAAAAAAGAAATTCTCAAAAGAGAAATAAAAATGAGAAAAAAAGGCACTAAATTTATTTTTCCTCTTCCAAAATTAACAATAATTTAATCTGAAATAAATATAAAGTTGTTATCATTAATATTATGATTTTTTAAATCAAATTTTGATATTTCATTTTTTTTTAATTGGTAGCAATTATATCCTAAATTTTTGATCTTATTTATTGTTTGAGTAATAGGCTTTTTTGTGTGTTTTTCCTCTATTTCAATAAGCAATACCGGTTTATTTAAAGTTATTATATTGCTCGCTCCATCAATTACTTCACTTTCATGACCCTCAACATCAATTTTGATAAAACCAATCTCAAGTGAATTATCAATAAGATTATCTAATTTTTTTTTCTTTACATCAAAACTTTTACAATTACTTAAATTGTTAGTTTTATGAATTGTAGCCGCACCTAATTTATATATTTCCTCATAATTCTTATTAAAAAGAGAAGCTCCTCTATTAGGTATTTTTAATTTAGCAAATCCATCGTTATCAGATAACGCATAATTGTAAATTTCAATATTATTTGACAATTTTTTTAAATTTTTGTTTAAATCGTCAAATATAAGTGGGTTAGGTTCAAAAGAAATTACTTTTTTAAAATGTTTTGATAATTTATAAGTATACAAACCTCTATATACACCTACATCTATCGCGATTTTGTTTATATTCTCGAAGTTTTTAATGATAGACAATTCTTTTTCATAATTATCATTGATTTGTCTTTCTAATTTTCTTTTAAGTAAAAATTTTTTACTAAAGAATATTCTTTTAACAAAATATTCTATATCTTTAATCATTATTTAGAGTTTAAAAATTCTTTATATAATCTTATATCAAATGTATTATATTTAATAATCAATTCAACGTCTTTATCCTCCAATTTTTCTTTTTGAGTTATGTAACTATTTTTATATTCAATATCAGTAACTTCAATATCAAGTTTTTTGGACAAGTTTTTTATATCTGACTCAAGATTATTAAAATCTATTACAAAATAAAAATTTTTAAGATTTTTATTAGAAATATCAAATAATTTTTCATCTAAATCCATATTAAGATTACCATTTAAAAATTTACACATCCCATTTCTTACACTCCAAACATTCTTAAGAAAATAATCTAATCCTTCTTTTGCATGCAAATGGAATGGTAATTTTTTAAATTTTTTTTGAATCGAATAAAAGGAATATACTCTATCTATAGGATCTCTAATTATTGTTACATATTTAAATTTATTTGGATTACATGAAAGTGACACCGCACTGTGCACACCTCCGAAAAAGTTTTTACAATTTTCTAATAAAAAATTATGTACAGTTGTGCCTCCTGTTCTTGGCACATGTACAAAACTAAATTGATTTTCTAAAAAAATGTATTTGTTATCATAGATATTTGAATATTTTCTCTGGAATAGGTCAAACTTTGTTGTTTTAAATAGTTTATCAGAAAGTTTAGCTATAAGTCTGTCAAATTCTCTTTTAACTTTATTTATCATTTAAATTTTAATCTTATTTAATGCATTATTCTTAAATATATTTGCTTCTTTAATATATCTTCTAACCATTTGCGTAGTTTTGTGACCAGTCATTGCCATAATACTACGTTCATCTGCACCAGA
>CESW01027929.1_pt1 | contig 10019 bp, 6 predicted proteins | sample 531171 | NCBI WGS metagenome assembly CESW01 (sample SAMEA2621859, study PRJEB7988) | marine metagenome | biome: marine biome (ENVO:00000447); feature: surface water layer (ENVO:00002042); material: "saline water (ENVO:00002010), including plankton (ENVO:xxxxxxxx)" | depth 5 m
ACATACCCGTGCATGATCAGTAGTCCCTCGGAAGCTAGGCGATCGAGATTCGGAGATAAGCCCTTGAGCTTATTGCCCATACAGCCTAATGAATTCCAACCCAAGTCATCGGCGGTGATGAGAAGAATATTTGGCTTTTCTGAAGTTGGGACTCCAAGCAAGGAAAGGGAGCAGAACCAAAGGGAGCTCGAGAAAATTAGATATTGAAAGACCTTCATTTTAAATGCTGAGGCGTGCCACTTCTTTTTTATACCATCTCAAGACCAGCAAAGCACCAATCAAGGAGATGCCGGAGCAAGCAGCCGAAGCGAGGAAGTTAAGCAAGATTGCATAGGCGATGGCAAGGGATAGTCCGTAGCAAAGCAGGACTCCTCCAATTACATCGAGCCAACTGGATAGGGTCAGGGTGGATCCAGAAACTTTACCTACTGCATTACGTATTGGTCCCCATGCTCCACCGGGGCGGACTTGACGATAAAAATGAATCAGTTTTTCCTTGGATACCGGTTGGGTAAGAAAAGTGACCAAAATACTTAAGGGGAAGATTACACTGACTAAAAGAGCCACCTTGAACTCCCAGGCAAGGTCTCCCCAGGCTTGATCGAAGATGATAAATTCGGGATCCATCATTTTGAAGAGAATTCCTCCGCATAAGCCACCGACTAATGCGGTTAGTTCAGTGTATGCATTGATCCGCCACCAAAACCAGCGAAGGACCGAAGCTATGCCTCCGGGGATCATTAGGTATGCAAGCCATTCCATGACCCCGCTGACCGATTCGACTTGGGTGGCAATGGTGGCACCAGCCAGCATGAGTAAGACCATGAACAGCTTGGAGGCCCGAACATAATGGGTTTCATCGGCATCCTTACGGAAGAATCGCTTGTATAAATCAATGGTTAGAAAAGACGCACCCCAGTTGAGATGGGTATCAATGGTGGACATGAACGCCGCAAGGAAAGCAGTAATCAATAGACCTTTGAGCCCGATTCCTAGGTATTCATTGATTACCATTGGGTAAGCTTTGCTGTGCTCAGTCAGGGCAGGGAAGGCTACGATGGACACAAGTCCGACGACGACCCATAACCAGGGGCGACATGATTGAAAAATCGAATATAACAAGGTCGCCCGAATTGCATCTTTTTCATTTCGGCAGGCAGCCATTCTTTGCATGTTATATCCATTGGCATCGCTCCACCAGACCAGGGTGAATATGACCAGCATTTTTAATACATCTGAATTGAAGGTAGAAAAGTCTGGGAACAGGGAGAGCGTCTTGTCCCCGTACTCAGGCATGGATCGAATGCCGGAAAGAATGGATTCCATCCCCCCAGTCTGGTTCACGGCAATACAGGCGAGGGCGAGCATACTGCCCATGGTAATAAAAAACTGCACCACATCCGTAGTAACCACGCCATAAAATCCGGAAAAAGTGGCGTAAAAAAGAGCCACGGCCATAAGAACTATGATTGCCTGTGTCTGATCAAATGGTGTGAGCACTTCAATCACGGTGCTCATCCCGAAAGTGACCCAACCAATGGTTAACAGGTTTTGTAAGATTCCCCCGTAACATGCCCGAACCCCACGAAGAATGGCAGCAGATTTTCCCTCGTACCGAAATTCAAAAAATTCCGCATCGGTGATCAAGTTGGTTCTCCTCCATAGTCTGGAAAAAAGGAAAATACCAATGATTAGGGGAAGGACTGAAACAATCACCCACCACATTCTCTCTAGCCCGTCTTTTCTAGTCACCTCGGTTACCCAGATCGGAGTGTCGGAGGCAAAACTGGTCGCGATCATGGATAGACAAATTGCCCACCAGGGCAGCGACCGACTTCCAAGAAAAAAAGATTCAGAATCCTTCGCCGCCTGGCCGGAAAAGTAGATACCTACTCCAATGGCGAAGGCGATGTAGAGAAAAATAATGCTGTAGTCGAACCAGTGCACGAGCTTAAAGTTGAAAATCCACCACGATACCATCGCAAATCAATCTGCCTTCGATTTTTTCCATGGGTTGATCAACCGGGGTTGAGACGAGCATAATGGCTTGTTTGGCCGGGATCTTAAAACTCTGGTTTCCTCGAACGGAAGAATGAAGCATCTTATTGGTCAGAGCCTCGTATACCTGCACTGGTTTTTTGCCCATATCCCACTGAATGGTTTTGGCTGTAGGATGAGGGTTGTAAAAGAGGCGGGTAGGGAAGGTGGTCGGATTTATTATGTCTGTTGCCACCGGGTCAACTGCGAGGATTCCTTCAATGTTTGTGGGCTCAATGATTGCCGCAAGGTAGCCAATGTTAGATCCACCATAGAGTCCGAGGTCGGTTTTACCCCAACCGTGTACCGTGGCATCCCCTCCCACATGGGGAGGATGGGGAAGCCTGGTTTCCACGACCAGATCCTGGATCTGAATCACTTCTCCTGGTTTCAGGTTTTCTGCCTGCACCACCACTTCAAGATCTCCCTCGCCAAGAAACGAAATTTTGTGGTGATCGCTGCTCTGTCCACGAAAATTAATTTGGTTTTCCGGATTCTTTTTGAAAAAGACCCGAATGTCATTTTCGATCCGGCGGTTTCGAATTACTACAATCAGGGTGTGTAATTTTCCAATAGGTAAATTAATTTTTCCCTCGTAATCAATGACGCCATCTGAGTCAGCAGTTAGAAGCATGTCTTTGTCGGGGTTGGTTGATTCCCCTAAAGTGAGAGTACCCGATTTCATCCGATCGACTTCAGGGTATTGGCGAATTTTTCCCTGTTTTCGAATTCCTTCATAGGGGATGCAGAAATTTGGATCATATTTCTTGGCCCATTGATAACTTGTCTGATGCTCTGGAGGCCAGGCATCGGGGTAAAAATACCGACTATTCGAGGCAATATTAAGAATCCATTTAGCAAGCTCAGGTGCAAAATGATCTTCGTAGCGGGCGATCGGTGCCATGATGCCAATTGCCTGAAATGTGTTCATGGCAAATGCATATTCATAGTCTGGGTATACGCTGCCAATTAATCCATGCACCGGGACACCGTTCCAAGACTCAAGCATCGCCCCCCATTTCCTTGGATTGTCGCCGGCAAGGATCCATTCAATAAATTTTGCGGTTTTGTGGTTACCATTTTGCTCAGCGTTATAAAGTGCGGATGCGTAGGCTCCAAAAGGGGCTAGGGATTCGTAATAGGGGTTGGTCTTTCTTAGATCCATCCAATCTAAGCACTTCTTGCTCATTTCTAAATAAGAAGATTTCCTGGTTTGCTTCCATCCGATGTATTGCAGGCAAGCAATACCAGCTACAACATCTGCTTCTGACCAGCCCCGGTCTACTGGTTGCATGGTGTAAAAGTCATACCCGGTATGATCGAAATCGTTGTCAAGTTCGCGGGCAATCTGTTCCCATTTGCTAATGATGGAATGGAACTGATCGGTAAAACCTTTGGTATTTGGATAATGATGATAAAGATGTGTGAATAAAAGACTGGGAAGGAGGTCATACCAAAAACTGTCTCCCCGGGTTCCAACTTGATTGAGGTAGAGCCCAATTCCGTTTTTTTGATGAAAATGCGAGGACAACATTGGGACATACCTCGACTTGTCCATTCCAAGAAGTGTACCGTTTAAAACTGAAGCAATCCCAGTGATTGCTTCGTGTATGTTAGTTTTTGAATTTTGGCGAGAATCTCCAACATAGGTTGGAATCCCAAAACCTTCGACTTCGTTTACAACCTCGGCGGAGTCAGCCCAGATTAAGGGAAGGAACTCGCCAGTTCTATTTTCGTCAAAAACCAAACGGTCAAAGTCTCGGGCAGTCTTTTTCCAGTCACGCAAAAAATAACCAGGTGGTAAATCTGGCATTTTGGCAATCGAGGGTAAATTTTGGGCTTGGATCCAACCAACAAAAAACAAACTTATTCCAAAGATGAATTTCATCTTAGGACTCGTACTGGAGAAAGGGGTCAGGTATATCAAGGAATCCGGCTTCTGCATCACTCAGCCCGGCAAAAAGCCTCGCTTTTCCATCTTCTAAACGATGTATACCACCCGAGAAAATTACATCCACAAGGTCATCGCGTTTGGAATCCCCAGTTGGGAAATCACAGCGTTTGGCAATAATTTCAGGTAGGGTGGATTTTCCAGTTTTTGGGTCTAGGGAAAAAACCATGGAATAATAATGCCGGTTCCGATTACGATCGAATTCGGCAATATGTCCAAGGACTCCAACATCCCCACTTTTAAGAGAATGGGCTTCATTCGAACCTACCCAGGATTCTTTTGGACAGTGATCAAAGAGCGGAGCCTGGCCCATGATATCATGAGTTGCCTCTTCGAGAGAGTTTATCACACAATAGCCAATCTTTCCCCTCCCACCATATTCTCCCTGGGGTCTTGTCAGGACTAAAATGCGATTGTCTTCAAGTTGAAGAAAACGAATGTCCTTCATTTTTTCGGGTCCGGTGAGTACTTTTTTGAAATTCCCTCCTTGATCTTCGAGGAAAAATTCCATCTGCCACCCTTGATTATTCTCGCCAATGATCACGGGAAAACGAACGCCTCCGAGTAAAATTTTACCATCAATTCGGCTAATGCATGGATCCTGTAGTCCTTGGAAGGTGGGAGCATTTTTTACGGGATACCATCCTTTTTCTGCCTCTTCGAAAAAAACAATTTGGGAAATTTCTTCCTCTCTTTTTTCAACCCGGCCAGCGATTACAATCCGCCCCATCCATAAAAAGGGGGCGGTTATGTTGTAGATATCGTGATCAGGGAAACCTAAAAAGTTGAGTTTACCAGAATTCACAAAGATTCAAGGATTTCATGGATCGAAAATTCGGCTGAACAAATTACACTGTCCGAGGCACCATAATAAAGGGTTAGCTTATCGTCATCCACAATATGACCATTTGTAAAGACAACATTACCAAAGAAACCTTCTTTTTCATAAGGAGCCGTGGGTTCCATGATGGGTTCTTTGCTTCGGCTTATTACTTTCGACGGGTCTTTTTTGTCCAGTAATAAGGCTCCCAAGCTATACCGATTTTGATGATCTGCCCCGTGGTAAATAGCTAGCCATCCTCGTTCGGTCTCAATGGGAGCGGCTCCGGCTCCAATCCGGGAAGAATCCCACATTCCATCCCGGGTTCGAGCAATGCAGGCGTGATTGCCCCAATCAGATAAATTAGGAGAAGACGCCAACCAGATGAAGTGACCTCCCAGGCCAATCCCACTTGGTCGGTGTAAACAATAGTATTTTTCTTCGATTTTAGATTCAAAAATGGCACAATCTTTATTTGCGGGTGGTAGAATCATCCCGAATTCTTCGTAGTTTTCCCAATTGAATGTGCGTCGCAAACCAACACCATATCCGCTTTCGGAAGTCGCGGTATAAGAGAGTAAATAGGAACCATCCGCCATCGAAGCTACCCGACAATCTTCAATCCCGTAGCCTTCCAGATCTCCCTTGCCGATTATGCCGGGCAAAGCAGCATCCTTAAAATGGATCCCATCCTTACTGTTAAACAATCGCAGGTGGGAGAGGGTGGACAAGTAGGTTTCACCATCGTATCTGGGTTCTCGTGGATCGCTAGTATCCAAGAAAGGATCATCCAAATCAAAGGAAACTATTTCCATCGCTCCATTTCTTAGAATGGGAAAAGAAATTTTTCCTTCGTTTTGTTCAGGTCTTTCCGCTACCCGAACAACAAGCCAAATCATTTCCTGAAATTGAAAAACGCCGGGATTTAGTAGGCACTCTACTACTGTGCCTGAGTGGTGTGAGTCGACCTGAGAAGGTCTTAGGAGAGGGTTTAGGGGATTGCGATTTGCAAGGTCAGTCATGTAATTATTTGACCAGGAAGGCATGGCCCCAGTCCGCATGGTCCCCTTCCGGTTTTCCATCGCGTCCATTGGTAACGACAAGCTTGAGTTCATCCGCTCCCTCCACGGAGATGTCGAGTGGCTTGGCAGGCTCACCTTTTTTCATATCCCCACTATCAAAAACTTTTTCTTGGTCCACATGCACTTCAAATGTCAGGTAGGTATCACGACCTCCATCATTGTGGCCGACCATACTGTAAAACCGTCTGAATTCCTTTCCGCTGAGATCGTAGGTTATTTCGCTGTGGGCATGCGTTCCAATACCATGAGAAAATTTTTCGCCGGCGATTTGTAGATCGCCTCCAGTGATGGACCGGTTCTGCTTGGCGGTACTCCATCCAACTTTTACTTCTTTTGCCTCATCAATCTTGAGATAATGACGGTCTTCGGGTCTGTACTGATCGACATCCCCCATGCCCGGACCAATGATTTCGAGGTTGAACAATTGCCACCAATTATTTTTTTCCTCCAGGCTGGTTATCCGAACCTTTTTTGCTACTACCATATCGAATGGAATCGTGGTAACTTGGGCACCCTCAAATTGATCCGCAACTGTGAGCCAAGAGTCACCATTTTCAGAAATCTCCACTTTTACGTTGCCAGGGTAATCCCCTCCTTTAGCAGTAAGGATAACCTTAAAGACATTACGCTGATGAGGGAATTCAGCCTCAATCCAAGTACCAACCTTTAAGGCTGCCTTGGTTGCGAAAGTAGTTTTCTCATCCTCATCCTGAATGAATTGGAGGTGCTGCTGACCATGACTTGCAGAAAGTTTCCAGAGTTTGATCTCGCTACCTGAATTGAGGAGAACTTCACGCAGGGTGGCCTCGGTGAATGCCTGGGTCATGCTAGCGGTTTCTTCGCGGGCTTTTGCGACTTCTTCGGTTTTGATCATTCCTGCATTGTTGCCAAAACTGTTGCGTATGTAGGTTAGTACGGAAGCAATGTAATCATCATCATTGGTCTTGAGGGGCATCATGTAACCGCCCATGTAGGATTGTCCGCGCAATGGGCCTGAAATCCCCTGCAAGGCAACTTTTGCTAGCACATCCTTGGAACCAATCACCGTGGGATTATTTATGAAAGACGGGGCCATTTTCATTTTTCCGTCCGGGGTTACCACTCCCTTTCCATCCGGGGCGTGGCAGGTCGCACAAAGGGATTCAAAATGTTTTTTGCCCGCATTAAGTAGGGCAACTTCTTCAGCCTCCAAGTTGGCTAATTCCTTTTGGCGTGCCACTTCCGCAAAGTAATCCTTGTTCAATTCATCATCAATTTCCTTGAGGTAGGGATTGGATCGGTTTTCTGCCAGAACAGAACCGGCCAGTGCCCGGGTTTCAGGAGTAACCTTGGTAGAGGCAGAGAGTAGAAGTTGAATCGCGACATCGTGATGAGGATCATTTACCAGAGATTGAAGAGCGGAAATGGTACTGATATCTTGATGAAAGAAAGGCTCAGTCATCCGAATGGCCGCAGCCCGGACTGTCGGGTCATCGTCCCGGTAAACCTTTTGCAGTAAATCCAAGTCAATCATGTCAAATCCCTCGATTGTCCAGAGAGCATGAAGCCGGGCCAGTGGGTCTTCTCCACTTGTGGCCAGTTGTCGAAGAACGGGAAGTACCGAACGGTCTCCCTTAAGAATGATCAGTTTCTGGGCCTCGTCCCGCCACCATCCGTTTGGGTGGGAGAGGTGCTTGATCAGTTCAGCGGAGGACTCGTTGAGCATGTTGGGGCGTGGCCCAGGTTGGAAAGCAGAATGGCGGACCCGGTAAATTCGGCCTCGCTGGACATTTTGGTCCAGACCATAGTGCTTGATCGAGGAATGAATGAAGGAACCTTCGGGAACCCACGCGGATTCTTGAACGATACCACGGTGCATGTCTACGATGTAGAGGGTACCATCCGGACCGGTTGCGGAATTAACCGGTCTAAAATTCGCATCCGAGCTGGCGATAAACTCGTCTTCCATGTATGCATTGTGAAGTACACGGCGGCCCATCGGATCTGTTTGAATGGTTGCTCTTCGGGTCAGGCGCCCAACGGGCTCGTGAAAAAATAAATTTCCAAGTAATTCCCGGGGTAGTCGATCCCCACGAAAGATAGCTTGCCCGCAGGTAGCGGTGAAGCTTTTTGCGGTGTTGTTCGACCGCATGCTCCCAAAACCGCCCTGAGAATCAGCAATATTATCGATGGGGAAAACCTCCCGGAAACCTTCTGCCATGACCCACTTAGGGTGCCACTTTGTGTAAATATTTGGAAAGAGTGGGTGAGCAGGTCCGATACCAGAGCCAGCATCAACATACATGACTTTACCCGCGTTGTCTTGGGTCAATCCCCACTGACCCCGATTACCCTTGGTTTCTCCCTTGATCACTTTTCCGTCTCGCATACGGAGACGGTAATCGCTGTATGTAAGGTAGAGCCAGTTGTCCATACTCCAAATCAATCCGGATGGCTGGTGCTCCACATTGCCACCCCGTTTTCCCCCTTCAAACCAGATATTTTTCTCCTCGGCAACACCGTCATTGTCGCGGTCGAAGTATTCATAAATATCATTGGTGTTTGATTCCGCAATCAGCACCGAATCGAGTAGGGGTAGAATCATTCGGGGTAAAAGTAGGTCTTTGGCAAACACCGTTTTATGATCCATGATACCATCTCCATCGGTGTCTTCCAACCGGACGACTTGGCTGACCGGGTCATCGGTGCCGGTTCCGTTGATGTCCTGCATGTAAGTCCGCCACTCTGCAACATACATTCTGCCGTTTCCGTCCCAAACGCACACGGTGGGTTCGGTGACCATCGGGTTGTCCGCGACTAATTCAAGCGAATAACCGGGCTGGACCTTAAATGTTTTCTGGCTTTCTTCGGGGGTTTTAAAGCGAACGGTTGGATCCTGCTCGCCTGCTGCCGGCGGAAGAGAAAAACTGGGTTTGGGAATGGATTCAGTATCCACCTCTAATTCACCAAGGACAAAACGAAACCCCTGGTACCACATTTTAAGAATATCCTTGTTCCAGTAGATATGGTGGTTGTGTCCCGGGCTGGAAACAAAAATTCGGCCCTTACCAAAGCTTTTCACCCACGCCATGGCATAATCATTATCCTCCCTTTTTCGCCCCCCCCGGTGATTTTCAAATTTGGACATATCAATGGAAAGAAGAACCCGTACTTTTTCCCGGTCAAAATCCTTGTACTGGTAGAGCTCATCATTGATTTCAAAGCTCTGTTTGCCCCCAAAAATTCCACTGACCACAGGATGAGTAGAATCTTCATTGCAGAGACAATAAGTACCTTCATGTCCCCAAGGATGTCCGTCAAAATTCCCTCCAATCATATCGGTATATCCCGGCCATCCTCCGTCCGTTGCGGCATGAATCGCGACAATTCCGCCACCATATTCGACATATTCAATGAATTCTTTCCGCATTTTTTCGGTGGTCAGCCCTTTTTCAATACTGGTTGAATTATTCAGGTAAACCGCGTCATAATTTTTGAGGTTTTCGGCACTCAGGTCATTGGGGTCATTGGTGAAATCAGCATCAAAAAGACCGGTTTTTTCACCCATTTGCTTGGCCATTTCCTTCGCTACCGCGATCGAGCTGTGGTAGTAAGTAAAGGCCTTGGAGAAAACCAAGACCTTATGTTTTTTTAGCGGTTCAATCTTGTCTGGTATGGCAAGTGCAATGTTTTCAATTTCTTCCTGGGTTGCTTCCTTGGCACCTTCTAAAGATACTGCGAATAGGGATGACAGAATAACCGTGAGGCAATAAACGACTCGCAATTTGGATTGAGGAAAAATTTTCATGCGATAAAACGATTTCGAAATTCGAATGTTATCAGATAGTGAAAATAGAATGAAGACAATTGTAGCTTTAATATTGAAAGACTTAATCCCATTTTGTTCCAATTATCTTGATTGTCGAAATTTATCCAAACTTTGTCTTACAAAAGCAATCTCTACATGGTTGGATTATATTAATCGTAAAAGGGTAGACGAGTCAAAATGGTTAAATGATTTGGGAATCCTAAACACTAATGTGATATCCCTCAACCTAGGATTTTCATCGCACCAATATTTTTCGACTGTTTTAAATCTTGTTACCGGGGACAGTCCCATTGAATTTATTAGGAAAGCGAGTTGATAAAA
>CESW01149651.1_pt1 | contig 10017 bp, 5 predicted proteins | sample 531171 | NCBI WGS metagenome assembly CESW01 (sample SAMEA2621859, study PRJEB7988) | marine metagenome | biome: marine biome (ENVO:00000447); feature: surface water layer (ENVO:00002042); material: "saline water (ENVO:00002010), including plankton (ENVO:xxxxxxxx)" | depth 5 m
AAATCATCCCTGAAGGACAAATACAAGATTTGAGGGATTTATTGGGTTTAAATTCTTCTATTGAAGATTTTACTGACTGTCGTAACCATGGAGGGGCCCTTGAAAGTGATTCTGATAAATACAGAAGTTTATTTTCAAATGTTTTTGGATCTTAATTAGATATTTATTTTTTGAGTTTTGGCAGTTTTGGCAGTGATAAAACCTATTTGAGGCCACAGGTATGCAAAAACAATAAAATATATTTTTTTAAAAAATTTACAAACCTCAATGATCAATTGAGATATATGTTCCTTCTTCAAGTTGTACATCAAAATACTGTTGCGTGCTTGCTAAAACTAATGAATAAATCATGATTTTTTCTATTTCTAAATTTTTAGACTTCCCAACATGCTCAGCCAAGTCAATTCCTTCCTTCTCGGCATTGTCAATAACAGCTTTTTTAACATATATCGTGCTTGCTTTTTCGTAACGGGAAACAAAATCAATAATTTTTGCCATTGGATTGTCAATTGTTGTAGAAATTATTTCCGAGTACCCATCTAGGGTGTTGCCACGTGTGTTCACATCATCTAATATGAAAAATCTATTATTCGGATTCATAAAACTTTTATATTCCGAGTTAATCTTTACATTTTTTATCGTCTTTTCGTATTTATTCTTTATGTCAGTTTCGTTTTTTCTTTTTACAAAAAGATTTGGTACTACCACAACATTCTTTTTAAGAAGTGGCAGAATCTTAGATTTATCAATCTTAAGTTTTTTTAGATACCATTCAAACCTATTGTCATCACTACGTCCATCAAGAACAGATGTTATAACGAGTTTTCCATCGGTACTTCTTTTATGAATATCATTGGAGATTTTTGGAATGAGATATTCAAGAGCACGATCAAAAGAATCTATATATTTTTCAGGCCAATCCTCGAATGAACCTGTATATTTATAATTCTTTATATCTTTTGCGAGCTGTCTTCTGTCTTTGGTTATCGTATCGTTAAATTGATTACCAAAATATCTTCCGAGCGTATAGTTAGTCCGAATATATTCCTCGTCTTCATGGACACATTTATATATTGATTTTTTTGGACTATCCTCTTCTTCATAATCATAAAATTTTTCTAAATTATCGAAGTCATTGTATAGAACATGAATACTGCCTCTGATTCTGAATGCATCAGGTAGATTCGCTCTATTCCCGGGATTAAAATTTTCAATATGTATTTTGTTTTCTTGTTCGCTTACTCTTTTTATATATTCAGGGTAAGTCAAATCAACCTGTCCAAGACTAAATCTATCTCTTCATTGTTAGTGAACGAGTGATCTGCAAACTTTTCATTTTTCGACAGTATGTCTTCTTTCTGTTTTTTTGTTAGCTTCAAAACGCCATCCAGATTAAGTTTCGAAATTTCATCGGTAAGGTATCTGTTCCCTTTATATTTCTCACTTTCGGTTTTAGGAGCATAGACAATGAGAGTTTTTCCGTTGTCAATAGCATGATTGGCAGTAGTCATTGTTCCTCCTGGGATACCACTTTGTGCAATAAAAACGGCATCAGACATCCCTGCTTGAAGTCGGTTTCTCATCAGATAATTACTATTTGAAGGACTATCAACTGTACCTGGTTCATATTCTGATAATAGAAGTCCCCCATGTTCTACAATCTCACCAGCTAGACCTCTGTTTGAAGTAGGTAGGATGTTGTCTAATGGAGAAGGAAGTATAGCAATCGTCTTAGCATTGTTCTCCAAGGCACAGATATGAGCCTTTGTATCTACACCTAGGGCAAGTCCCGATACGATACTATAGTCCCTATCACTCGCTTTACTAACGAATGACTCAACAATGTATGATGTCTCTTCTGTCATGTCTCTCGAGCCAACAACAGCAAGGGATTTCTCGATATTAAGGTTCCCCCTAAACCACAAGAGAAGAGGCCCATCTTTCTCCATCCTCTTCAGGTTCACGGGGAAGCGTGTCTCCGTGAAATTGACAACCTCACTATCGTCTAAGTCTGGAAGTTCGGGAATATCTTGGGGGAGTGAGTCGGCCAAACTTTCTAGACTCATTTGGTTCATCACAGATTCTCTGTCCCAACTATATACGTCAGGGTTCATCTCAATTATCTTTCGGACCTTTGCCCGACCAAGTCCTGGTAATGAGAGAAAAAAATGAATGTGCTTGGACTCCCAAGTCATCTCTTGGGACTCGTTTTGTTCGAAGAGGCTTCTATTGTCCACATGATAATTTTACACTCTCAATTTCACGTATGACCAATAAATTGTACAGTCATATTTCATGTCAATTTCAAATCTTAACGTAATATTGATTTTGGCAGTTTTGGCAGTGATAAAGCCTATTTAAGGCCACAGGTAAGCAAAAACATATAAAAAATAATTTTTAAAAAAATTACGTATACTTGATTATTTTTTGGTTGGGATATCTAATATTATAGATGAAACAGTCATAGTTAGTAATTAAGATCATAAATATGACTTTATATGGAGACAATAGGTTAAGTCTTGAAAATTATTTTTCAAAAGAAAATAATAACAACTCAAGCCTCTCCGCTCTTGTCGGGTTTTTTAATTTACGTGGGTGGGAAGAATTTAAAAAAATTGGTAATTATAAAGACGCAAGAATTCTTCTTGGAAGATCAATTAATGATAATTCTTTAGTTAATAAACAATTAGCTGATCCAGAATTCAAGGAAATTGTGGACGATACACTCGCACGCGAAATAACGAACAACTATGTAGAAAAGCTAGCATTACAGCTCCAAATAGGAGCCCCATCGTACTCTGAAAAGCTTACATTAAAAAACTTATTAGATGAAATAGATGAAGGTAAAGTACAAATTAAACTTTATACAGGTTCTAGGCTGCATGCCAAATTATATATTTTTTCAGAACCCAATAAAAACAACTCACTTCTTGGATCTTCAAATTTAACCTACTCTGGAATCAAAGCTGTTGGTGAGTTGAATACTAACTTATCAAAAGAAGATGCTATGGAATCATTAGACTGGTTCAACGAAAAATGGAATAGTAGATTTTCAATTGATATTATCCCACAACTAAAAGAAACTATATCTAATTCATGGGTATCAGAGGACGTTGTTGCTCCATTTGATCTTTACTTAAAATTTTTATATCTTTTGTCCAAAGACGCTAGAGACGGATTGGTTGAATATTCAATACCAAGGATTATAGAGAGAGATTTATTGGAATATCAAAAAAATGCTGTCGAAATTGCTTCAAAATACCTTCAAAAACAAAATGGAATTATGATAGGAGATGCTGTAGGTTTTGGAAAAACCCTCGAGGCAATAGGTATTGCAGGCCTTATGCAAAGCCAATATGGTTATGGAACTTTAATAATATGCCCACCAAATCTTGTTGACATGTGGGGATCCTATCTTGAAAGATATGAGATATTTGGATCAAAAGTTATACCTATGAGTGCAAGAACAAAAAAACTGTTACCCGAATTAAGACGATACCATTTAGTAATTATTGACGAAAGCCACAATCTTAGAACTGGAAAGAGAAACGAATATACCTTAATTAAAGACTATATAACACTTAATGAGTCAAAAGTGGTTCTACTAACAGCCACACCTTACAATAAAGATTTTTCTGATGTTTTTAATCAAATAAAACTTTTTCAAAATCCAGATGAAGACATTGGTTACAGGCCAGAATCAGCAATTCAACATATGGACATATCAGAAATTAATAAAATTTCAGATGGGAAAACTTCAACACTAAGTTTTTTTGAGAAAGCTTTAGCGAAATACCCAAACGAAGATGATATGCAGATTTTTATGTCTAATTATTTAATTAGAAGAACTAGAAAATTTTTAACAGATAATTATGCAAAGTACGATAAAAAGTTAAAAAAATATTACTTTGTTTTTGCAGATGGCTCACATCATTACATTCCAAAAAGAATTCCAAAAATCATACCAATACAGGAAGAACGTTTAGGAAAAGCCCAAAAGAAACTGCGTGAGCAAAAAACTGTTGATGAAATTGACGGATTGAACCTTCCTAGGTATAAATTAAAAAATTACTTTACCGAAAATTTGAATATTTCAGAAATTAAATCAATTGAGTTAAAAACGTTTATTGAAGGTGTGTTGAAGCTTGGCAATAATGTTTATAGCTTCAATAAAACATTTTTATATAAAAGACTTAGTAGCTCAGAGTATGCTTTTATTGTTTCAGCAACTAGAAGAATAAATTCAGATAAATTTTGGGTATGGTGCTTAGAAAATAACAAAAATATACCAACAGGCTCTATAGACAACGACCTCCTAGAAGACATAGATGAAGAAAACTTTGAAATTGATTATAAAAACAACACCTCTTTAGATGAAATATATAACGGTTTAGAAGAAAATCAACCAAGTTGGATTAAAGCTTGGATTCCAGTAAATTATTTTAAAAAATCAAATTTATTGGATCATCTAAACCAAGATATTGAAACTTTAGGCAATATTCTTAATTTAGTCGATAAAGATGATCTTGAAGATGACAGTAAAGTAATGTTGTTAACCAAACTAATCAATAAAGATTTAAAAGATAAAAAAGTATTAATTTTTTCTGAGTTTGCAGATACTATTAATTTTGTAACTGAAAAGTTAAAAATTAATTTACCAAATATAAACATTGAGTCTGTTACTTCTAGCTCAAACAACATATTACAAACGGCATCAAAATTTAGCCCTAAATCTAACAACTATAATTCAAATAAAGAAGAAGAGTCTATAGATATATTACTTTCTACCGATGTGCTTAGTGAGGGTCAGAACCTCCAAGATGCAGCTGTAGTTATAAATTATGATTTACCATGGACGATTATAAAAATCATTCAAAGAGCAGGCAGAATAGACAGAATAGGTCAAGAATCCGATAATGTATTAATTTATACTTTTGAACCTGATGAAGGGATAGAAGGGGTGATTAACCTAAGGGGAAGAATTAGAGATCGTTTAAATCAAAACTCGGTTGTTTTTGGATCAGATGACAAATTTTTTGGAGATGAAATTGAAAGTGAGGCAATTGAAAACTTTTATACGGGTAATTTGGAAGTTTTAGATGAACTCGAAGCCAAAGGTGTAGAGGTAGATATTGTATCTGAGGCACACAGTAGGTGGTTAAAAGCAGTTGAAAATTACCCGGAAAGGACCGTATTAATTAAAAAAATGCCCAATTTAATATACTCGTCAAAAAGCAGTCCAAATGATTTGTCAAATGTTATAACTTATTTTCAATCCAATAATAAAGATATTTTTATTAATACTACAGAATCACATAACCTTGAAACACTAGATTATAAAAGAATAACACCAAGGGCAGCAATGAATATTTTTGAATGTACTCCAGATGAAGAAGGTTATAAAGTAGGAGAAAAAATGATTGAAATTGTTAAATCGGCTTATTTAAACATTTATAAATCTTCAAAAGAAGACTTTAAAGGAGCATTAACTGGCTACAGGAAAAAAATATACAATTTATTAAAAAATAATGTGGATTCTTTACTGTTAATAGATCCAGATGTAAAAAAATATATCCAACTTATTTATGATGAACCTTTAACGAACTATGCAAAAAACTATCTCAAACCTTATCTTAAAAAACCAAAACCTGAAGACATCCTGTCTGCAATAAAGCAATTGATAGAAATGGATCAACTAGTATTAGATTCAGGACAAAAAATCGATAAGACAAAAGTAATACTTTCGTTACAAATATGAATCAAGTAATAAATTTAAAAGAAAACATCGTAGCATCTCTCGATAATGAAAATTTTCAAGAATTGTTTATTAATCAACTTGGATGGGATGTAGTTCGGGACGAAGAAACAACTTATAACATTACAAACGAAATTAGTGGAAGTATCATTGCTCAAAAATGTGGAGTAGATGTTTGGAAAGTAGAAACCCCTAATGAAAATTTTGACAAAAAAGTGGTTATGAAGTTTTTAAAAAGTAAATCGACAGAATACTTCATACTATATATTGTTAACCAAATACAAGAATGGGAGTTTCCTTCAAACGGAAGAATATACAGATACCAATACAAAAAAAATTTCCACAATGATTCTTTTATACAAAGACTTGTGGGTCTGTCTTTTACTCCTGAAGAATCATCAGAAGCTACGATCATTGATGTCTTAGAGAGGTTAAATTCAAATTTTAATACAGACAACGTTAGTAAGAGATTTTATTCAGACTATATGAAGATTCACAATAAAATTAGCGATTCGTTGACTTTGGTTGAAGACGATAAAGACAAGGACAGGATTGCTAACTCTCTTTTAACAAGATACTTGTTCACTTACTTTATACAAAAAAAAGGCTTTCTTGACAACAACCTTGACTACCTAAATTATTTGTACTTAGAATACAGATCATCAAATTTAGATGTAAACTTTTATAATTCTGTTTTAAGCCCTTTATTTTACTATTACCTTGGTTCCGACCAGGACTATTCAGTGGATGCTTTAAATAAAGTGTCTTCCATTATTGGAGAAGTTCCTGAAATAAAAGGAGATATCTACTCTTTAACTGAAGTTGAGTCTAAATATATTTCAAAAATAAAATATGAAGATAAAATATTTGAATTAATTTACGAGTTCCTTGAAAGTTACAGATGGCATTTAGACGAGACACCATCTTTAGAAAATAACGAAATCAATCCAGAAATCTTAGGATATATTCTCCAGCAATATGTTACTGGGGTCGAAGAAGGTGATGAAGCTGGGGCTTTCTATACCAAAAATGATATTACAGATTATATAACTTCTAAAACACTCAGTTTTAAATTATTAAAAATAATTGACCCAGGTGGCTCTATTACTAAAAAATTACTAGCTGATCATCCACAACACTATATAGAGTCTTCATTTAAGATTACTGAACGTGAATCTTTTAATAAAGACTCAGAATTACTTTCAGGTGAAACACCTTCCTTGTATGAATTAAGAAAATATAATTATAAATTTCTAAAACAACAAATGGATGAAGAAAATATTAATCCAGAAATTATCCTTTCTTCTCCAATAAAAATTGTAAAAATTTGCCATGATGCAATAATCGAGCTAAAAAGTGAAGAGCTAAATAGAGTGTGGGAAGAAATCTCTAATCTTAAAGTACTTGATCCAACTTGTGGATCTGGTGCTTTTTTATTTTCTGCAATGCAGCTACTTGAATCAATATATCTTCAAATTATTAGTCAAGCAAAAATCTTACCAGAAGCTCCAAAGTTTTATGAAGATATTATTGTTCACAAGAATTTAAACTATTATGTCGCTAAGAAGATTGCTCTAGAAAATTTATTTGGTGTTGACTTGATGCAAGAAGGAATAGATGTTGCCAATTTAAGGTTATATTTAGCACTCGTTTCAAGACTTAATAAAATATCAGAAATTGAGCCAATGCCAATTTTGGAATTCAATATTAGGAGAGGCAATCTATTAGTAGGCTTTACGAACCTTCAAGAACTAGCTCAAAAAAACGAAACGGGAAGTTTGGCAATTTATGCAGATTCGAAAAAAATCTTGTCCCTAATAGAAGAAATAAATTCAGATATCGAAGCGCTTAATAAAGGCCAACTAGATACAGATATATTTTCACGTGAAGAGGAAAAACAACGAAGCATAAGAAGTAAATTAAGTAGATTAAAGGGATTAACTAACACTTTGTATGTTGATCATGTTAACTCACAGCTAGAAACTCAAGAATTTGTCGAAACGCATGTACCATTTACTTGGCCAGCTGAGTTTCCACAAATATTTCAAGAAAAAGGTGGTTTTGATGTGATAATTGGAAACCCACCTTATGTAGGAAAAACAAAAATTAAATCTTATGTTTTTCAAGGTGGTAAAACAGCAAAGTGTCCTGATATCTATGCAACTTGTACTGAAAGAGCTACAAGATTGCTAAACGATTCTGGAACAATAGGCTTTATCGTACCAATGAGTTTATCTTGGAGTAAGAAATATCAATCACTTAGAGATTATTTGACAGAAAATTTTAAATTTAATATGTATTCCACTTTTGCAAAAGATCCATCAGCTTTATTTAATGGATCAAAGGGAAAAATTAAGATAAGAAATACAGTATATATTGGCAACAATGATGGAAATGGACTTTATGCCACAAATCATAATGTTTGGAGAAATGATTACAGAATGTTTCTCTTCAGAAATCTGCAGCATTATAAAAGTAAGGGTGACCTTAATGGCATTTGGCCAAAACTTGGTAACCCATTAGCTAAAAAAGTATTATACGACTACAGCGATAGTTTTAAATCTCGTACCATCGGCTACTACATGGTTAAAGATTCTAAAAATAAATTATTTTATAAGAAAATTGCAGGATATTGGTTTCCACTCTTATTTGAAAATTTTCCAGTTTACAGTAAGGATGGTTCCATTAAATATAATGAAGACCCTTATGTTGGAACTTTAAATTTCGAAACAGAGGAAATCAAATATGCAATAGCAGCTTTATTAGCAAGTAAATTCGGATACTTTTGGCAAGCAATTATTGGAGACGATTTTCACACAACTGAAGACTTTGTCAAATCTTTTCCACTTTTAAAAGATTTTGAAGATCACATTGATACTTTATCAAATTTTGGAAAAGAGCTGGAGAATATGGTAAACAACAATCATGATCATAGAGTATGGATAACCAACAACACAGTTGTCTCAAATATTATGTGGAGTGACATAGAGTTAAAAAATTATATTGCAGAGAATATTGATAAATATATATTTGACTATCTCGATATTCCAGAACATAGAGTCTTACTTTTTCAAAATACTTACGACTCTTTAAATGTTAAAACTCAGGATGTTAGAGGTCAGAGAGGGTTAAAGCCATCATTCAATGAGTAATTATTACGCAAATCTTACATTTGCTTCAGAAGAATTTGTGCTTAATAATTTAAATCTGTACAAGCGAGCTTATCAAGAAAATGTAGCTCGAAACAATGAAATTGACATATTAGATTTTGACTTAAAAGTTTCTGATAAATTGATTGATGTGCAAACAAGTTTTAATTTTTATAAATATGGAGACTTAAGAATTGATATTCTTTCAGCTTTTAGTTTTAACAATAATTACTCAAAAACTTTTCCCTACAAACATGTAGATTTACTTAACCCGAGCTTGCTCCAAAACAAGCTAAATATTTACAAATATGGAAAATGGTTTGATGAAAGATTACATGGAGTCATATTTTTAATATTTGACTCTACCAGGCCAAAATTAAGTTCTGTCTCAAAGTATGAAGAGTTTATTAATAAAAATATAAAAAAAATTGTTTATCTAACAAGAATTAATCTCGATAACTATTTAAAGCAAAATAAAAATAATTTGCAAGATATTAGAGTAAATGATAAAAAAAGAAACTTTATTAATGAAAACCATCAATCAGCTTTTTTACCAATAAATTTAAACAAAGTTAAAAATGGTAAATTTTGCATGGTCTACGATAATCTAAATGATTTTCGCCACTCATTTAATCCATAAAATGATTACTTTTCATTTCTTACAATAGGAATTTCTTCGGTTAAATTATCTAAGTTCTTTTGATACTCAGATTCCTTCTCCCTAATTATGGCACCATCAGGATTAGAAATCATCCTTTCGAACTGGGGAACCTCTTGCTCTTTGTACCATGTCGGTGGCTTTCCGCGCCTACTATCAAGTTCTTTTGAGGGATTTTTAACTTCTTTAATCCAACCCTCAACATTTGTTAATTTATCTCTGAAATTAGCTGGATCAAGCTCTACCTCCCAAATAAGTTCATATACATCTTGAATCTGACCTAGCGTAAAGTGCTTTGGCAAAAATCTAGTTGCAAGACCACTGTATTCTAAGTCCACTCTAAGTCGATTAGCTGCATCTGTTAATATCTTGTAATGATCAAAAGCCAATTTTGGAATAGATCTATCAATATATCTTCGAGGAATCTTAAACCATTTATACTCTGAACTCTCTTC
>CESW01074365.1_pt1 | contig 9990 bp, 13 predicted proteins | sample 531171 | NCBI WGS metagenome assembly CESW01 (sample SAMEA2621859, study PRJEB7988) | marine metagenome | biome: marine biome (ENVO:00000447); feature: surface water layer (ENVO:00002042); material: "saline water (ENVO:00002010), including plankton (ENVO:xxxxxxxx)" | depth 5 m
ATTTTATTAGCAACATACAAAATATTTCTGCATTCAATTACTTTTTTCAATGAGTGAATACTAAGTTTCTTCGGGTTGGGTAAGCCGAATTGACCATCGAGTCTTAGAATGGTTCAATTTGCCTGTCCGTCGATGCACTAGGTGCGTAGGCTGGAAAGCATTTCTCGCATTCTTTAGAAAAGAAACTGGTCTTCCTCAATGTGCATGCTCTTGTTTCGATTTGCCAGGTCGTTAGAGTCACATTAACTTAAGTAAATGGACGTAAAAAATGTGCAGGCTTATTTCGACTCGGATGGAGTGGTGGATGACTACGCTAAAGCTGCAGTGGAGCTGGGGCTGTGGGCGTCAGAGGAAAAAATCTTAACTCGCTTGTTCTCGCCAGAGGATTCTCTGCTGGAGTTGGGTTGTGGAGCGGGGCGTATTGCGATCGGGCTCTATGAGCTGGGTTACCGCAATCTTCTGGCCACCGATTACGCGCGGAACATGGTAGGCAAGACCCGTTATCTGGCTAAGCGATTGGATTATACGATTCACTCCCGAGTGGCCGATGCGACCTGCTTGGAGTTTGAAGATGAGATTTTCGATGGAGCGATTTTCGGATTCAACGGTTTGATGCAAATCCCAAAGTCAGCTCAGCGTGAGCGTGCGCTTAGCGAAGTCTTTAGGATACTTCGCCCGGGTGCTTGGTTTGTCTTTACCACGCATGATCGTGATTGCTCTACGCACCGAGATTTCTGGAAGGCTGAAACTGTTCGTTGGGAATATGGCACCGAGAAGCCCGAGCTAGAAGATTTCGGCGATCGCACTGAACTGACTGATTACGGTATACACTTTATGCATGTGCCGACCGTAGGCGAGATGCAGCTGCTACTGACTAAAGTCGGCTACCATATCGAAGTATCCCTTATGCGCAGCGAACTGAGTAAAGAGTCCGCCGAGGTAGAAGCCTTTTCTGACGACTGCCGATTTTGGATAGTAAAAAAGCCAGAGGCCTGATCTAGGATCTAAAATTTTCGGCAAAAAGCCGCCAACATGGATACCAAACCACTAAACGCATCAGAATAACTGTGGACGCGCTCACGTAGGAGCTTGCCCCGCTAAATTTTGGTCAGCTTTTAGCTTTATACTTCTAACTTCCATTCCTGTTCAAAGCGTGCAATTTCGACTTCGTGCGATTCACACCTCAGAAACCGAGCCTCTTTGGCGAAACTTTCGAAAGCTTGAAAGACCAGATTGAAGCGGCAGGGCATATGGGCTTCCGCGCTAAACAGGTCATGGATTGGCTCTACAAAAAGCGCGTCGTTTCTTGGGATGCCATGACCAATCTACCCAAAGATCTTCGCGCTTGGCTCGAAAAAAATTTTATTCTCTATCCCAGCACGCCTATCATAGATAAGCGCGCTGGCGACGTCACTCAAAAGCTACTCTTCGAGCTCGAGGACAAATCACTGATTGAAACTGTATTGATCCGCGCGCCGCAGAAAGGCGTCGGGCAAGAGGACTCGCGCAAGACTGTCTGCGTTTCTATCCAAGTGGGTTGCGCTTTTGGTTGTAAGTTCTGCGCCTCCGGACTGGCGGGCTTTCGGCGTAATCTAATGGCAGCAGAAGTAGTCTCACAACTCATGCACATTTGCCGAAGAGAAGACGGTCACACCGATCGCGCCCGAGAGGAGATCGCCTCTTTTGATAACATCGTCTTCATGGGCATGGGTGAACCACTCTCAAATTACGACACTCTCGTCCGCACCATTCGTATTATCAATGCCGAATGGGGACTTAACTTTGGTGCGCGCCGCATCACCGTATCGACTTCCGGCCTCGCACCGCAAATTCTCAAGCTGGCCAAAGAGGGGATCGCGGTGCGCCTAGCGATCTCACTGCACGGAGCGACGAACCTTGTCCGTCAGCAAATCATGCCAATCAACAAAAAGTACCCGCTTGAAGAGTTGATTCCAGCCGCACGAGCCTTCCAGCAAAGGCATGGTCGCATGTTAACACTGGAGTATATTTTGATTAAAGATGTCAACGACAGTCTCGACCAAGCGCGCGAGTTGGCTAAAATCGCTCTCAACCTCCACGCTCACGTCAACTGCATCCCTTACAATACGGTGGAAGGCCTCCGGTGGCAGCGCCCCAGCATGCGTCGACAAGACGCTTTCGTTGAGATACTCTGCAAGGCCAAAGTGTCGTGTACCATCCGCCGCGAAAAAGGCCACGATATCAACGCTGCTTGCGGTCAACTTAGACTCAAAACGGAGAAAGAATTAACGCGATCTTAATTTTTTACAAGCCTCAGGCTCGAGTCAACTCAATCCGCTGTAATTAAAAACTACATAAAATAGCGCACGTAAGCATCATTGCGCAAGTCGTTGAGCCACTTTTCTTGTGTCTCGCGGGCGATTTCACCGACGAGCACATTTTCTATAATGTCGCGTACTTGAGCCACTGGTTGGATCATCTCTTCGCGTTTGTCTTCAGCGTAGAGGATAAAAATTGTTCCTCCCAATTCGATAGCTTGGCTGTATTGACTCTTTTCTAGCCCAAAGGCGATTTCACTGAGTTCCTTACGGATGTCCTTACGCTCGATCCAACCCCAGTCGCCGCCTTTTCGGCTCATTTCGTCTTGACTGTATTTACGCGCGATGTCCCCGAAATTGGCACCGTTGTCGAGTTCGTTGATTACCTTTTTGGCGGTCTGGCGTAGTGGGACAAGCCCTTCGTTAGCCAATGGCGTGAGAATAACTTGGCGCAAGTGAAGCGCTTCTTCTTGGTAAAAGCGTAGCTTGTTTTTGACGTAAAATTCTTCGATCCGTTCGGGGCTGATCTCGGACTGTGAGCGACGAGTTTCCGCTCGCATCGCACTCACGACAACGCGCTTGTAGATTTTTTGGCGAAAGTCGCGAGCAGTCTCCCCTCGGGCGCGCAGGTATTCAAGGAAGCGGCCACGATCACCACCAAAGTCGCGGTTAATGACCTCGTCATATTCTTGGTCAATATAGGACTTAGGCAAAAGCAGACCCTTTTCTTCGGCTGATTTCACAATGATGATGCGGTCAATCATGTTTTGCAGCACTTCTTTGCTTAGTTCGTCGATGCGCTTGGAGAACTCTTGAGCATTACGCGATTCCACACGAAGACGTGGTATGATCGGTTCAAGTTCGCGGCGTAGCTCTTCAATCGTGATGATTTGTCCTTCCGCGATGGCGGCGATTCCATTGCCTAAGCGTAGTAGCTCTGGGTCAGAAGCGTTCTGCGCATGCAGGCTAGTTAGGATTATAGAGGCAGAAAGGAGAAGAGTATTAAATAGGCGAAGATGCTTCATGGATGTGCGCAAAAGGTAAATACTTTGTAAATTTGATAGAGCATAGAAGCGCTACTTAAACGGTCAAGCGGTATATGTTTGAGCCCTAAGCTATTTACTCTCCTTGGTTAGCCGCAGCTTTAAACGCCACGCAGGCACGACGCCTAACAGTATAGCTCCGAACAGACTTTAAAGCGCCGCTTCATAGTTGACGACCAGCATACCATCTTCAATTTGTCCAAATATGGAGCTCTCTGATGCACAAAAAGCCGCAGTTACACAATGGATTCAAGAAGGTCGCTTATTGGCTGATGTTCAGCGTTCGTTGCGTGAAGAATTTGAAATCTCTATGACCTATATGGACGTTCGTTTCCTCGTCGACGACCTCGATATCGAAGTGGCCGAAGAGGAGCCAGAAACACCAGAATTATCTGAAGTCGAGGCCGGAGAAGACGCAGCAGCCGAGCCAGCTGAAGCTGAGTTAGTCGACGAGGGCACTAACGGCGCTGTGACTGTCGATGTCGACGCCATTATGCGCCCTGGATCATTAGTTAGCGGTACTGTAGTATTTAGTGACGGTGTCAGCCTTGGTTGGCAGTTGAGTGCAGCGGGTCAATTAGGCCTCATTCCAGGTGAAGATCCCGAGTATCGTCCCAGCCCTGAAGACGTGCAGTCTTTCCAGAGCCAGCTCGAAGAAGTGCTCCGAAAAAAGGGATTCTAGATTTGAGTATCGACAAATGGCAGCAGTATTAGCCCCTAAGATCGTATTAATCCATGGCTAAAAGCTTCGACTACGATTCTTCTGGGTTTTTCGGATCCAGGGCATCACGGAGTCCGTCGCCGACGAAGTTGAATGCGAAGATAGTAAGCGAGAAAAACAGTGCAGGAAAGATTAGCATCCACGGGTAAATATCCAGCTTCACCGCACCCTCGTTGATCAATATCCCCCATGAACTCATCGGTGGTTGGACGCCTAACCCGAGGAAGCTGATCACTGATTCCAATAAAATCACCGCTGGAATAGTCAGCGTTGTAAATACTATAACCGGGCTCAAAAGATTAGGTAAAATATGCCGTCCGAGTATGCGTCTTGTTGGCACCCCACCGACAATAGCCGCATCAATGAAAGTCTGCTTACGTAGTGCCTTCGTCTGCCCACGCACAATGCGCGCCATTGTTAACCACTCGACCGCTCCGATTGCGAGAAAGATAAGCAATATACTTCGGCCCAATAGCACGGTCAACAAAATCACGATAATTGTAAATGGCAGCGCGTAAAGCGTATCGACAAAGCGCATCATTATCGTCTCTACACGTCCACCATAGTATCCTGCTATCATTCCGTAAACGACACCAATCAAGAGTGCAACCACCGTCGCGGCAAACCCCACGCCTATGGAAATACGGCCACCGATCAAGGTCCGCACAAGGATGTCTCGCCCTAGCTCGTCAGTGCCAAACCAGTGCGTCCATGACGGTGCCTGCGCCCCGTAGGCAAGCTGTGTTGTCTCATGCGAATGTGGCACGATGAACGGACCAATCAAACAGAGTAGAGCGATTCCGATGAATAGGCCGCCGCCGATCCGAGCCATGCGATTCGCACAGAGTCGCTCCCAAGCATCGTGACCTAGCGACCGGGCGTCGCTAACGACTTGTTCTCGCTCCAGCTTAGTCATCATGGCGCGTACGCGGATTCATCCACATCTGGATCAGATCCACTAAAAGGTTAAAAAATAAAATAAGTACCGCATAAAAAAGTACTGTTCCCATCACCATAGTACTGTCGCGATTGAAGGCCGAATTGACGAAGAAACTACCCAGCCCTGGGATGAAAAAAATCGTCTCCACTACAAAAGAACCACTGATCAAGCCCGCTACAGCAGGTCCTAAGTAGGCCACCACAGGGTAGAGCGCCGTACGTAGTGCGTGGCGCATTACCACCGCTTTTTTTGCGAGCCCTTTTGCACGCGCCGTACGAATGTAATCCAGTCGCATCACGTCTAGCATCCCGCTCCGTGCGAGCCGTGCGATATAGGCTGCGTAAAAAAGCCCTAGCGTTATCGCTGGCAATACCCGGTCACCCAGCGTGTTCCAACCGAATGGGTTGAACCAGCCAAACTGCATACTAAAGACCATGATCAGAGTAGGACCCAATACAAATGCAGGTAGGCAAATACCCAACATAGCAAAGCCCATCAGCACACTTTCCGATGGCCGATTATGTCGCAGTGCCGCCAATATGCCGATTGGTGTGCCGACTGTTATCGCAACGAGCAAAGCATAGAGACCCAGCTCCAGTGACACGGGAAAACTTTGGGCGATGATCTCATCCACATCCCAGCCTGCGTATTTATAAGAAGGGCCAAAGTCTCCCCGTAGTCGTTGTCCAAGAAAACGGAAGTATTGCTCATGCGTTGGTAGATCTAGTCCGTAGTGGGCATTGATCAGCGCTTGTACCTCTTCGGGTATGTCCTTCTCTGTATCGAAGGGGCCACCTGGCGTAAGATGCATCAAAATAAACGTCGCCGTCGCAATCACCCATAGTGTGGGGATGGCTTGCAGTAAACGTCTGAGAATTAAATGATACATCGGGTCGTTACTTCTTATCTGAACGACTTAGCCGTTGAATCAAATATCAAATTTGTAAAATCAATGGAGGGACAGGCTTCGTTGGTCCGTCTGTTCGTATCAAACGAGGAGGAAGGTGCCTATACCTTTTTTTGATCACGAAACAATAGTGTCTGAGCTTGCTCAACTTATTCAGTGAGTTAACCTATAAATTTTAGGATTTGACTACATGTTTGACACTCCCATCCACGTTATCGATTTTGAAGGCAGCCGGCAGAGTGGCGTCGTGGAATATGGCTATGTTACTCTGGAGAATGGTGAAATTGTCGATTCGCAGACTCGGATCTGCTCTCCCGTTGGCACGATCACTGACCTTGATCGAGGCCAGCATGGTATCTCTGAAGGCCGCGCTTCAAAACATGCTCTCTTCGAGGTTGAGTGGTCACTCTTCGCTCGTCTCCGCCAGTCGGGAGCCTTCTGCGCGCACAACGCCTTGGTTGAAGACGGCTTTCTAAGCGCCGTTTGGTCATGCCCGCGCACTTCACCAGATTTTGCGGAACCTGGGCAAGTCACCGCAACTTGGGCGCCTTGGCTTGATACGCTACACATTTACCGGCGCGTTTACCCGCAACTCGAAAACCATAAGCTCAAAGCGCTTATAGAAATCTTTGATCTTCAGGACGCCCTCAACGCTCAAGCTGTTATGATTTGTCCTGTAGATCGCCGCCGCTACCATTGTGCTCTATATGACGCACTAGCCTCTGCCTTACTCTTGCGTCGCTTGGCCGAAGAGCCGACTCTGAAAAACGCAAGCATGCGCTGGCTCTTCCTGCAAAGTGCTGCCTCCGTTGCTGCCCGTGATGCAATGGGTCAGCAGGAACTTCTCTAACTCATTAAGCTCGTAGCTTAAAGCGCGAGCATTTGAACCATCGATTTAAAATAGTACAACCGCCCAAAACTTTATAGTTTCGGTAGCACATTTTGATCGTTTATCTAAACCCCATGCCAGAACTACCAAAAATCGTTTATTTCGGCTCCGATGCCATCTGCTTACCTGGCCTACAATATCTTCATGAACAGGCTTGCGATCTATGTACGCTCGCAGGTGTGGTTTCGCAGCCCGACCGTCGACAAGGTCGAGGAAAAAAGCTTCAACAAAATCCTGTCGCGGAGTTTGCCAGTTCGAAAAGTATCCCACTCTTACAGCCTGAAAAGCCCAATGCTGCACTGACAGATTGGTTAAGTGCCCAGAAAGTCGCGCTCGCCTTTGTTATGGCCTATGGGCATTTCTTGCCAAAGTCTGTGCGAGAGGCACCGACGCATGGCATGCTCAATTTCCATGCTTCGATTCTACCTGCCTATCGCGGAGCGTCGCCAGTCGAGGCCGCCATTGCTCTTGGCGAAGCGGAGACTGGTGTCTCTTTGATGCAAGTTGTCAAAGAAATGGACGCAGGGGCGGTTGCAGACTGCGAGCGCGTATTTATTGAAAACGTGGACACAAGTCCAATTGTCCGAAATAAAGTCGGCCAAGCAGTGATAACTCTTTTAGAAAGAAATTTAAAAGCTTCGCTTCTAGGTTTGCTAACTTTAGCACCTCAGAATGCCAGTCTGGCTACTCAGTGTCGTAAAATTAGGAAAGAGGATGGCGCACTGGATTTCGCCCAGCCAGCTACATCGATCGAGGCTCGGCTACGCGCATTCACCCCTTGGCCAGGTGGCTACTTTTATCACGGCGGAACACGAGTCAAAGTAGGTAAGTGCTCACTTGCTGAACCGATTACTTCTGCGCAACCTGGCAGTGTTATTTTGGCAGGTGAGAACCTTGATGTTGCTACCGGCTTGGGCGTGTTACGCATTCACGAACTTCAGCGACCAGGTGGGCGTATGTTGCCTGTATCGGATTTTCTGCGAGGCTACTCTATTGAAGTTGGTGAAGTGTTGCTTAGTGTGCCAAGTCATCCACTTTTAGTCTAACTACAACAACTTGAAATCTTTTTGTCCTGTAGTCATTCCGGGCTTTTTAAGGAGCCTGCTACAAATTAACGATCGAGGTAATAGAGCCGTATCCGCCCTTAACTGTCATCGCGAGGGGTTACCTTATCTCCAAAATAAAAAACGCGCTCCCGATAAGGAACGCGTTTTGCCATAAAAATGGGTGAATGCTCAGGCTAAGCGGGTGTGACTTCAGTCGCACATGGACCCTTGGGTCCGCTGCCTATTTCGAAGGTGACTTGTTGACCGTCTTCGAGGGAGGCATAGCCGTCCATTTTGATCTCAGAGTGGTGAACAAAGAGATCTTTGCCACCATCCTCGGGGGTGATGAATCCGTAGCCTTTCTCGGCATCGAACCATTTTACATTTCCTGTACTCATATACTTGTGTTTCTTGTTTTATTCACAAAAACCCGCCGTTTGCGGGTATCTGCCTACAAAAGTGTATCGTATGGATTGAGTGCTGTCGCTAAAAATCTCATCTAATTATTTCGCCATTTTCGCTCAGTGTTTACTCTATTTTGTTTAGTTCAAGATTGGCTCAGTGTTTATTTAATACTTAAATAAGAGCTTATGCTTGCAGCTAGACAATCAACGATTCATTTCAAGTATCTGTCGCTACTGACACATTTATAGAAGTAAGTTTATGCCTAGCGCAGCGATCAAACTGTATGTCTAATATTTTTACCTATACCTCAGAAGTTTATTTCGACGAACTTGATGGTCTTGGATTCCTTCATCATACCCACTATTTATTGCATTTAGAGCGTGCACAACAAAAGTTTTTCGAGCAGCTTCTCGGCGTGCCCGACTTCGATGCCGATCGAGACGAGGATATTTATGTGGTCGTTCATGGTATTGACGCTCGATTCCGTGTACCCCTAAGCAAGCCAGGTAAGATCGTGGTGGATTATCAGATCGTTAAGATCCGAAGCGGCGGCGTGACCATGAATTTCACCATTCGCGATCTCGAAGGCAAGTCGGTTTATTGTACTGGCACACGCACACTTTGTAAATTATCGGCTGAGACTCACCGACCAGTTCCATGGACGGATGCCTTCCGTGCCGCGATGGAAGCGTTTTAGTCCAACGGTAATTCACCGATGTTTGATTTCTTCTGTATTCTCACTGTCATAGCTTTTCTAGTCTATGGTCCGTGTTGTGTTTTTTCCGGTCACATGGTAGCAGAGTTCAAGCGCTACCGTCTTGCTCGTTTTCGCAAGATCACTGGATATTTACAGATCCTAGGATCACTTGGACTGCTAGTTGGCTTTTTTTTCAGTCCTGCCACAGGCCTCTTCGCAGCGCTAGGACTAAGTATTCAGATGCTGCTCGGGTTTGGCGTGCGCCTGTTAATTCGCGACAGCTTATTGCAATGTTTGCCATCGTTCAGCTTTATGTTGATAAATGTTGGCTTGGTTGTGGGCTTCATTAATCGCTTAGCTTAGTTATTTCATTATCATGCGGTAAATGCTCTACGAGTCGCTACAATTTATGAGCGCAAAGCCGCAAGTGAAAGAATCGCCACGCAGAGTGTTAGCATAGTTAGCGCAGGGATAAACTTTTTGAAAGGGTCTTTGACTTTAAGGTGCATCCCAACTGCGCCTATCATCAAAGCTGCAAGCAAGATCGCTGAAGGGACAACTAAGAATTGTATAAGTATACCGGCAAGGAGCCCAATCGCAGACACTAATTTTGAAAAGCCTACAATGTAGACAGCGGCTGGGGGTAAACCATAAACCAAAAATTCTTCACTCATGCTCGATGCCTTGCCACCTCGATACTCTGTGTCTCGGCTAAATCGAAGGAGCCACACGTTTAAAATCCCTAGGCCAGCGATGATTTGTAAGAGATATTGAAGATAGATCATCACACTATGCTCACGATTTCTGCTTATATGTCAAATAAGCGTATGAAAAATGAAAGGCTTGGAGTGTTAGTGCGTTTATTAAAAATGCGTATCTATGGAAAAACGGTTCACAAGCAAGACCTCCCTGAAAAGCTGTGTCCGGCTTGTCAGCGTCGCTTCGCTTGGCGTAAAAAATGGGAACGTTGCTGGGAGGAGGTTGTCTACTGTTCTCAGCGCTGTCGTCGGGAGGGTAAGGTATTGTGAGTGATGAGATTTTAACG